>ERZ1035032.318-NODE-318-length-41407-cov-11.693630_pt1 | contig 41407 bp, 38 predicted proteins | sample MGYA00520693_ERZ1035032 | MGnify/ENA primary metagenome ERZ1035032 (study PRJEB33766, sample SAMN09781740) | gut metagenome | biome: gut microbiome | host: Homo sapiens | place: Madagascar | study: EMG produced TPA metagenomics assembly of the PRJNA485056 data... | reverse complement strand
TCTATGACATTGAATGCCCGGTAATAATCATTTGGTGTCAAACGATTGAACAGTTTTACATGACGACCATCAAACTCACCCGGATACATAACCAAAATCGGAACATCCGAAAAATACGGTTGCAAGGCTTCCAGTAACGTATGGATTCTCATAAACGGGAACACCTCGCCTACACCTGTCAGCATCAGCACATCACCCGGTTCGTGTGGCTCATACTGGATTTTATCAATGAACTCTCCATTGCCGATTGCGGAGTTAAGCTGCTCCAGAAGATAAGCGCTTCCATCAGCTTCTTCCATATCAGGAATCGCATCTGTGATGTCCATATCATCGCAGATAGAGAGAAATGTTTTATATAAATTACAAACAATCAAATGGCAATCTAAGGACTGATCAGTTTCCAACTGATTCACAAAATGGCGGACAACCATTTCATTCTCCGGTTCATAACAGAAGATTCTGATATTCACCTCATTGCTAAGTCCCTTTCCTTCCAGAAACTCCTGTTCCTGGATCAATGCCCGAACTTTGTCCAGGCGCATCTTTATATCATTCATTGGCTACCTCCTATGAAAAGCAATTAAACGCTGGCAGTATCGCCGTGTCACCATTGCTTCTGATGGCATTCTCCAAAACAGGATGCAGCCATATTGGATTCAAATGATCTGCCCCCGGATTGTCGAGATATTCCGTTTCGACAAGCACTCTGGCAATGATCTGTTTTAACTTTGTTATTGTAGTATCGCTCCAGGAAGCTACGGTATCATTCTGTTCCTGCAAACGCATAAAAAATGTATTCAAATCTATCTTACCAAAAGACGTGTCCCTTAATCTGTACTTCTCGCCAATGACGGTCAGCATAAATTCCCAGACCAGTCGGCTCTGCTTCATCAACGCATACAGACAAATCTGTTTTGCTACATCCGTCGGTTGTGATGCAATCGCAGAAACCAATGAGTCATCTTCCAATGTATGAAGCCGTTTGATGCAGGCTTTCGCCATACGTGTGATAGATTTTTCCGTTGGGTACTGGAAAAGATTCTGCTCTACAATTTCTTTTACAATCGCATCATCTGAATTTCCTTCTGCCATCAGCTTTGCGGTAGAACGCATTTCGTAGAAAAGGAACGGTTCTCTGGTCAAAGACGCAATATAAGGATAAGAATGATCCATGCTACCGTACCTCCCTACTGTTCCTCTTTTTTATCGGGAACAAATTCCATGATGTCTCCCACATCACAATTTAACACCGTACAAATCTTTTCTATTACATCCATGCTGACATTTTCATCTTTGGACAACTTTGACATTGTTGTCGTACTGAAGCCAGTCTGCAAACGCAGGTCTTTCTTTATCATATCTTTATCAATCAACATTTTCCAAAGCTTTTTATAGCACACTGCCATATTGTCACCTCTTACAATTACCTTTTTCTATCTAACGTTCATTATTCAGATTACTTCCACTATCTTAACACAGCAGTGCGAGTAATACAAAAGCAAATATCTATTCCTTTAATAAGCAGAGTCAGATGATGTTCCAATCTGTAGGTTTTGAAAAAACAGAGGAAGAATGGTATGAGTATCGGCTGTAGTGCAAAGTGTCCGGAATTCCGGATTTAAAATATTCTGCAGTAAGCGTCAACAAGCCGCAGACAATGTCAGGTCTTTTATAGACCATCCATTGTCTGCGGCTTATCTGTTGTATCTGACGAAGTGTCAGGATATAAGTTTTTCTAAACTCCCTACCGGTGCGTATCCCACAGTCCGCAGTAGGCGTCCACCGGATCCTCTCCGATAAATGCGTCACTGCCGCTCATCAGCTTCTCGATGAGCGCATCAAACGTCTGATCCGCACTGTCATAAGTGTTGATATACGTTCTCGCCTGCGGAATGTCTGCCAGTACGAACGGCTGTCCGCATCCGATCACGATAACCGGAAGTTCATGAACGTACCACGGGATCTCTCCGCCGCCCTTGCTCATGCCAAAGCCCGGTCTTGCCACCGGCTGGAAACCGCCTGCAATGTCCACCAGTGTGATGATCAGATCCTGATTTTCGACGAAATCCTTGATCGGCGTCTTTCCGGCAAAGTACATATTGATGTCCACCTTTTCTCCTGCTGCTGCACGCTTTGCAAGTGCGTCGAGCGGGCTCTCGTAGATAAATGCGTCAAAGCCCTTCTCGATCAGCTTGTCACGCAGACGCTCTGCCGGGCTCTTCTTGCCGCCGCCCATATATTTTGCCATCATGGTTCCCATCACGCCCGCGGATAATCCGCTGACGGAGACGATCATGATGCGCTTGTAACGGCTCGGGATCATCGGAAGCACATCCTCGTCCTTGTATTTTACGAGAGTGATTCCTTTCTCGGAGATTTCTCTTGCCATCGCCTTGTGCTCTTCGCAGCCAACGACCTGCTCCATCACCTCCACCGGAGGAACGATCTCATTTTTCGCTTTTTTGTGCAGTCCCATGTGTGCTTTCAGAGCAAGAATGCGGTGCAGGGCGTCATTTAAACGCTCCTCGGTGATGATGCCGTTCTCATAGCCCGCCATCATGCTTGCAAAATCCTCATCCATCTCATTGAAAAAAAGGAACATATCGACACCGGCTGCAATCGTGTGCGGAAGCATCTCGCTGCGCTTCATACAGCAGGTCAGTCCGACCATGTGGGAAGCATCGGTCAGCACCATACCATTAAAACCAAGCTTTCCGCGCAGAAGTCCCTCGATCAGCTCCGGCGAAAGGGTTGCCGGCATGATGTCCTCATCCTTGATTCCCGGGTTAAAATGTCTGGTGTACGCAGGCTGCATAATGTGTCCTGCCATGATGGCTTCCAGACCGTTGTCAATGAGGTTCTGGTATACTTTTCCATAGCTTGCATCCCACTCCTCACAGCTCATGTCATTGACGCTGTCTGCCACGTGCTGGTCGCGGAAGTCCAGTCCGTCGCCCGGAAAATGCTTCGCAGCACAGCAGAATCCCTCATTGGTGTGTGCGCCGTCCATATATGCCTTCGTCATCTCGCACACGCGGTCCACATCGTTTCCATAGGTGCGCAGTCCGATGACCGGGTTCTCCCAGTTGTAGAGGATGTCGCTGACCGGGGCAAAGGAGAGATTACACCCGATCACCGCCGCCTCTTTGTTGGACATACGGCCGAGCTCGTACGCGTATCTGGCGTCTCTTGTCGCACCGATCTTGGTCTGCTGGCCGATCATGGTTCCGTCGGTGCAGGCGCCGTTGCCGCCATTCTCCGTGTTGCACGCAATGATAAGCGGAATCTTGCTGTTCTCCTGAAGAATCCGGTTCTGCTCACGCACCTCGGCACCGGTTGCCGGGTTGTAGCGGATACCGCCGATGTGGTACTTGTCCACCGTCATCTTCAGATACTCTTCGTCTCTGGAAGATCCCATATTGAAGAAAAGCTGACCGATCTTCTCCTCGGTCGTCATACCCGCGATGGTCTCTTCCACCCATTTACAGTCCTCTTCGGACAGGTAAAACGGTTTTGCCTTCATATCTACCATAATTAAAATATCCCTCTCTTTCTCACTCCGAATCGGCATGAACACCGAGATTCCGCTCAAATGCCTGATTCAGTTCCTTTTGATATTTCGCATCAAAGCTTCCCGCGAGAAGTTTTGGAAACGCTTCCTCTAAAAGGCGTTTCCAGCTCTCCCCCTCATGTCCGACCAGAATCGGATAGAACCGGACGCCGTTTTTCTCTGCCGCGTCCCGGTCTCCCGGTGCATCGCCGACCATCAGAATCCGCCCGGGCTCATACCCCATTTTTCTCAATTCACCGATGCAGAAAGCCTTGGTTCCCGCCTCCTGCGTCAGAAGCGTACTGCAGTCTTCGGCAAGATGATGTCTGCCCCATTCCGCCTCGACCGCCTCCCGGTTCGCGGACGACACCGCCGCCAGATCCGCCTGTTTTGCCATCGCATCCATCGCAGACTTCACATTCGGAAACGGCCGGTCCTCTGCCGGAAGCGCATGGATCGCGCGGTTGGTGCGGATGCTCCAGAGCAGCGCTTTTTCAAAACACGGGTTATCACTCTTCTGCGTCACCGCAAGCAGCGCCGGGTTGGAGAGCTCCTTCGCCTCTTTTGTCCATGCCTCATACTCCGCAAGTCCCTCGATGTTACCGAGACCTCTCTTCTCCACCTCCGCGAGCGCCAGCGCCAGTCCCTTAAACCGGTTGATACCGCGCGTGATGGAGTAGAGGTTGATAGAAAGCCAAAGCTCCATGCACTCCGCTTCATGCTCCGTCAGTCCGAATGTTTTGATCCACTGCGGTCCGAAGCAGGTTCTGTGCTTTACTTCCATCGTATCCATCGCACAGCCGTCGCTGTCAATGCACACGATACAATCACTTTTTTTCTGAAAATCAAAATACCCCATTGTTCCACCTCATGTATTGCCGCCTCTTCCGGCTCCTTTGCAAGCTTTTATACGCCGGAGTATGCCGCAAATGCTCCGTCGATCGGAATACATGCGCCATTGACAAATCCGCTTGCCTCCTCACATGCCAGGAACAGGACGGAACCGATCAGTTCCTCCACCTCACCAAAACGGTCCATCGGCGTATTGTTTAAAATCTTGCCGGTTCTGGCTGTCGGTGTCCCATCCTCATTGAACAGAAGCTTTGCATTCTGCTGTGTGGAGAAAAATCCCGGTGCGATCGCATTGCAGCGGATACCCACCTTGGAAAAATGCACTGCAAGCCACTCGGTAAAGTTGGAAATTGCCGCTTTTGCACCGGAGTATGCCGGAATCTTCGTCAACGGTGTGTAAGCGTTCATCGAGGAAATGTTGATGATGCTCGCACCTTTTTTGTTGACCATATCAAGCGCAAATACCTGTGTCGGAATCAGGGTACCCATGAAGTTCAAGCTGAATACAAAAGAGACACCGTCCGCATCCAGGTCAAAGAATGTCTTCATCTGTCCGAGATCCTCCGGCACAAAATACTCGTCGTCGGTCGTCGCTTTCGGGTTGTTGCCGCCGGCACCGTTGATTAAGATATCGCAGGTTCCGAAGTCCGCAGCGATCTGGTCTCTCGCCGCCTGTACGCTCGCTTTCTCAAGCACGTTGCACTTGTATCCCTTTGCAATATAGCCCTTTGCCGTAATGTCATCCGCATGCTTTTTTGCCGCATCCTCATTTAAGTCGAGCAGCGCTACCTTTGCGCCGGTCATTGCCATTGCCTCCGCAAGCACGGAGCAGATGACTCCGCCCGCACCTGTCACAACAACCACCTTGCCTGTCAGATCAATCTGAAATGGTAACTTCATGTTCGTCTTCCTCCTGATTTCTATTTTTCTGATATTTATTTTTCCTTTGAAGCCTTCTCCACAGCCTCAAATAATCCGTTGATATAGGTTGCTCCAAGCGCACGGTCATAGAGTCCGTAGCCCGGTCTTCCGGTCTCTCCCCAGATCATTCTTCCGTGGTCCGGTCTCACATATCCGGTAAATCCATTGTCATGCAGCGCTTTCACAATCGCATACATATCCAGAGAGCCACAGCTGGAGAGATGTGCACGCTCCTCAAAACCATTCTCAAGCACTGCAACGTTGCGCAGATGTGCAAAATGAATTCTTCCCATTGCCGCATATTTTGCCGCCATCTTCACCACATCGTTCTTGTTCGAGCAGCCGAGGGAGCCGGTGCACAGTGTGATGCCGTTGTGCGGATCATCCACAAGACCGAGGAAACGATCAATGTTTTTCTCGCAGGTGATGATGCGCGGAAGTCCGAAAATGCTCCAGCACGGATCGTCCTCGTGGATTGCCATGTTGACGTCGCACTCCGCTGCAACCGGAATCACTCTCTCCAGGAAATACTTCAGATTGTTCCAAAGATCATCCTCAGACATTGCGTTGTACTCTGCAACCACCTGCTTTAACTCTTCTCTGGTGTAGCTTGCATCCCAGCCCGGAAGTGTCAGATCGCTGTCACTCTGCAGCGGATTCACAGCATCCACCTGCTCCTGATAATATACCAGGGAGGTCGAACCGTCCGGCAGCACGTGGTCAAGCTGTGTTCTCGTCCAGTCAAATACCGGCATGAAATTGTAGCAGATGCACTTCACTCCGGCTTTTGCCACACGTCTGATGTTCTCGCAGTAGTTCTCGATGTAGCGGTCGCGGCTCGGCTTGCCAAGCTTGATGTCCTCATGTACCGGAATACTCTCGATGACTTCAAAATGAAGTCCGGCATCCTCCACCTGCTTTTTCAGTGCTGCGATGCTCTCCTCGCTCCACACCTCTCCGACCGGAACGTCATACACAGCCGTTACGATCGAGTGCATTCCCGGGATCTGACGGATGTTCTCCAGTGTCACCTTGTCATCTGGTCCATACCAGCGAAATGATAATTTCATAGTTTCCTCCGTTCTGCGGAAGGTCCTTTCCGCTCATGTGATATTTGCTTGTATACATGTCTATGATATTGCTCCATGTACGTTTCTTTGTTTCTTTTTCTTGACTATATCATGCTTGTATACAAGCGTCAACATCCATCTTTCTTTTTTTCTGTTTTGTATAATTTTTTGTATCTGTTTTGTCTATTATTCACAATTTACACCGGTTTTTCCGCAGGTTCTGCTTTTTCTCCTGTTGTATACAAGTGGGTATTCCCCGGCAGATTTTCCTTGTTTCATCTTCTTGCGCCGTGTTCCGCGCGTCTTAAGTTCCGGAAGGACTTTTTATCGAAATCCGCCAGGATTCCGTCTACTGTCCTGCACTGTTTTTCATCCTGCCCCAAGAAACAGCGTTCCCGTTTTTTCCCGATCCTATGTATACATATGTAAGGTGCATGTCCCAGGCTTTTGAAAAATAGATTGTAATTTGTTCCATTGGGATTTATATTAGAAATATGTTCACATTTTGAATGGTAAGAATGGACACCAAATTGTCCACAGAGGAGCATGTTATGAACGGAACCAGACATACCGGCACATCCGTTGCCGTTTATAAAGATTTAAAAGAACAGATTCTTCATCTGGAACTGCCGCCGGGATCTGCCATCAGCGAGATCGACACGGCCGCCGCGTTCCATGTATCGCGCACCCCGGTACGGGATGCCTTTAAAATGCTTGAGCGCGAGGGGCTTCTGGAAGTCCGCCCGCACATCGGTACATTCGTCTCCCTGATCGACCTCAACATGATCTCCGACATTCTCTATCTGAGGGAGACCTTAGAGCAGGCAGTGTTAAGAGATCTGACCGCAGGGTACGATAAATCCCAGGAATTCCGCATCCGTCTGCTGTTACAGCGCCAGTGCGGACTTCTGGAACAGGATCTGACCGCCGAGGAACTCGGGCGTGCCTTCATCATTAACGATAACGAGTTCCACACAACGCTCTACGAGCTCGCCGGGAAACGCACCGTCATGGATTTTCTGACCGGCGTGAGCTCACAGTACGAGCGTTTCCGCACCTTTTTGAATCTGGGCGACCGCGATAATCTGCTGCGGCTGTACAACGACCATATCAAAATCTGGTCGTGTATCTCCTCACGGGATTATGAGGGGCTTTCGGATGTAGTTTCCCATCACATCTACGACGGCTTTAATGCCAGCACCGAGATCATCTCCAGACATCCGGACTATTTCTGTCCGTTTCACTAAAACATTTTAGAGCCAGCTCACAGAATCCGGCAATCCGCAGGCAGGCTACGCCTGCCGGATTGTCTCACAGACGCGGTCCCACTCCTGTTTTAATGACGTCATTTTCTCCTGCAGTCCTTCGCGCGTTCCTGCACGTAAGAGCGCAACAATTGCCGCGCTCTGCTCAAAAAGTCCCGTAATCCCCAGCGTTCCGGTCAGTCCTTTTATGGCATGCACCTGTTCCAACAGCTCCGCATCATCCTGCTGCTCTAATGCCGTCCAAGCCGCATCCATGTGTGCATCCTCCGGCAGCTTTCGCAGATATTTTTCATAAATCGCCTGCTTTCCCATAAAACGTGCCAATGCGGCATCGTAATCGATTCCGGCTGCGCGCAGTGCGTTCTCATCCATGGCAGTCTCCCCCTATCACGCTTTCTATGGTTAAAATTCTACTACCAGATGCACCAATACGCAAACATTTATTTCTTCATTTTCGGCTGGAAAATCAGGCTTGCCAGATAGCCAAACACCAGCGCTGCCGATATGCCCACCGCGCTTGCCTGAAAGCCTCCCATGAAAATTCCAAGGAAGCCATATTGATCCACCGCCTCTTTCACGCCCTTCCACAATACATTTCCAAATCCGAGCAACGGCACACTAGCGCCGGCTCCCGCAAATTCTACAAACGGTTCATAGACCTGTATCGCTCCAAGCAGTGTGCCAAGACACACCAGAAGCACCATGATGCGCCCCGGAAGCATTTTTGTTTTTTCCATTAAAATCTGCACCAGCGCGCAGATCAGCCCGCCAACCCAGAATGCATTGACATAATCCATAGCATTTTCCCCCTTTCTATCCCGCATGCTCGATGACGACCGCATGCGCAATTCCCGGCACCGTCATTCCCTCATTAAAGGAAACGGTAGAGAGCAGCGCTCCCGTCGGGACAAACAGGATTCTTTTCCATTTCCCTTCCTCGATCTGCCACATAAAATGTGCCGAGAGCGTCACTGCTGCACACCCGCAGCCGGAACCGCCGGCACCCGTTCCCTGTTTGTCTGCATCATAGATCTCAATCCCGCAGTCGGTGTGGATGCTGCTGATGTCATACCCTCCGGCTCTCGTCAGATCCCAGAGAATCTCCTGCCCGACTTTTCCGAGATCGCCGGTAATGATCTTATCGTAATCTGTCACGTTTCTTCCGAAATCCGACAGATGGCGGCAAATCACGTCACTGGCGGCAGGCGCCATGGCCGCTCCCATATTCATCGAATCCTTGATGCCGTAATCGACGATCTTGCCGGTCGTGATCCCCGTGATGCGCGCCTTGCTTCTTTTTTTCCCGAGCACATAGGCGCCACTTCCCGTGACCGTCCACGTCGCCGATTTCGGGCGCTGGTTGGCATATTCCAGTGGAAAACGGAACTGCTTTTCCGCGCTGGCAAAATGGCTCGACGTCATCGCCACAACATAATCCGCATACCCCGCCGCCACGCACATCGCGCCCAATGAGAGCGCTTCGCCACAGGTACTGCACGCTCCATAAAGTCCGAACAGCGGCACCTGATAGTCCATGAGCCCGAAGGATGTCGCAATGTTCTGCCCGAGCAGATCCCCCGAAAACAGATAACGGATGTCCTCGGTTTTCAAGCCTGCCTTCCCGACCGCCAGCGTAAATGCTTCCTTCTGCAGGGTGCTCTCCGCCTCCTCCCAGGTATTCTGTCCGAACTTGTCGTCCTCGCCCACCACGTCGAAGCGGTTCCCGAGCGGTCCTTCGCCCTCTTTTTTCCCCACAATACTCGCACTGCTTATGATGTAAGGAGCCTCCGCAAACGCGAGGCTCTGCTTCCCGACCTGTATCTCCATATCACTGCTTCCTTTCGCAAGACTTTTCCTTAGTATGCGGCGCACAAACGTGTATTATACCGGTAAAATATCATTTTCGTTTCCTTCTGTTCACAAATTTTCCGGCTGCAGTTCGACTTTTTCTGTTGGGAATATGGTTCGTTATTTCGAAAAATGATTCGTTGCCCGGAAATTGGGGCGGCTGGGCAGAAATGTTTCGCATGATCGGGAAATCATCAAACTGCTGGTCAAAAACGAAATTTGTTTTCGCCGGCAGACAAAAACAGAGGGTGCATGCGAGTGCCGGATTTCCGGCACGCATGTGCACCCTCTGTTTTATCGTATGACCATTGGTTGTGTTATCACTGACCTCTGTGATCGTTGACCGTACTGTTATTGTCATCGATCGCGCTGTATTTTATCATATTATGGATGATGTTTCAGCTGTCTTAAAAATATGCTCTCCTAGAAATCGACCTCTGTATCATAGTAGCAGCATTTTAACAGTTTTTCCATCTCTTCCTGGCTCGGCTGACGCGGATTTGATCCCGTGCAGGCATCCAGAATTGCATTTGCTGCAATCTCCGGCAGTCTCTCCAAGAATACTTCCTCCGGCACGAATCCCTGCTCGGTCGGATAGCTGTCCGCGCCGTAATTCTTGATACAGTGCGGAATCTTAAGATCATCATTCATGCCGCGCAGATATGTAATGAGGAGCGCCACTTTTTCATCCAGCGTATCTCCGCCCAGTCCCATAAAATCTGCGATCTCGCCGTAGCGCTTTTTCGCAGTCTCATCCTTGGCGTTGAATGCGATGACCTTCGGCAGATACATGGCGTTTGCTGCACCATGAATGATATGTGCGCCGTAATCTGCAAATGCAGCACCCGTCTTGTGAGCCATCGAATGAACGATTCCAAGCAGTGCATTGGAAAATGCCATACCGGCCAGACACTGTGCATTGTGCATGGAATCACGTTTTTCCATATCTCCGTTATAAGAGCCCACAAGATCTCTCTGGATCATCTTGATCGCATGCAGGGCAAGCGGATCGGTAAAATCACAGTTCGCCGTGGAAACATACGCCTCGATGGCATGCGTCATCGCATCCATACCGGTATGTGCCACCAGCTTCTGCGGCATTGTCTCTGCAAGCTCCGGGTCCACGATCGCCACATCCGGCGTAATCTCAAAATCTGCAATCGGATATTTGATTCCTTTTTCGTAATCCGTGATGATGGAAAATGCGGTCACCTCCGTCGCCGTTCCGGATGTGGAAGAGATCGCGCAGAAATGTGCTTTTTTGCGGAGCTTCGGAATTCCGAATACCTTGCACATATCTTCAAACGTAATGTCCGGATATTCATACTTGATCCACATTGCTTTTGCCGCATCAATCGGAGAGCCGCCGCCCATCGCCACGATCCAGTCCGGCTTGAATTCTTCCATTGCCTTGGCACCTTTCATCACCGTCTCCACCGATGGATCAGGCTCAATTCCCTCAAACAGACAGACTTCCATTCCTGCTTCTTCCAGATACTGCTTTGCACGATCCAGAAATCCAAAACGCTTCATGGAACCTCCGCCGACACAGATCATCGCGCGCTTTCCCTCAAAGTCCTTTAAAGCCTCCAGCGCTCCCTTTCCGTGATACAGATCGCGCGGTAACGTAAACCTTGCCATATGCTCCTCCAATCCGCCACTTCCTGTGGCAACCATTTTTTACAGCCTTTGCCCGCCGTTACTATCATACCCCAAATCCGGCGTCGTTTCTGCATATGTTAAGTATAACATATGGACAACCGGCGTGGCAATTCTTTCCGTTTCTATTCTGCACATTTTCACAAGAGATTTTCGCATCGTGTTCCGATATGCCGTTCCCATGTTCCGGCGTGGCAGGTTGGGGTGGATTCCAGGGGCTTCACATCTAAAGCAGATGACTCGGTTTTTTAGTTTTTTAGGTTTTTTAGGGTTTTTAGGATTCTTACCGCCCGGGCTTGGCGGCATTCTTTCTGTTAGTCGCTTTCCGCTTCATACCACGCAGCATTTCTTTGTCCTCCGCACTTACACGGTATGACTCCAGCATTTTCTGAATTGCCTTATTATAGGTAAAATCATCCAGTTCATTTTCCAGCAGAAATGCCTGGGTCTCCTGCGGAAATTTTGCATAGGCAGTTGCAATTCCCCATGCAACTCCCATTTTGCAATAATAGCCCTCATGCTTCAGGCTGTTATATACAGCGAGCATACGGTCAATATATTCAGGCACCAGAAAATGATCCATCAGCATCACTGCCACCACCCGCTGTTCAAATTCACTCTTAGACGCGCAGTATTGCATCAAAAAATCCCACACCTCTGCCCGGTGCTTTCGGACAATCTTAAATGTAGAACAAAACCCATCATTGACTGACCAGTCGTGGATTTTCGGAATAAACGCTGCGGCATATTCCAAAAGCTCCTCCATCTCCGCTTTCACGTAGCCAATCACAAGTCCCTGCAGCATGATCTCCTCGTAGCTGTCATCGCGTGCCTCCTTAAGATAAGTTCTCCAGTCTTCCTTTGCGAGCTGCTTCGCCAGCGAGCGCAGCACCGGAAGCCGCACTCCCAGAATCGAATCTGTCCCCGGAATCAGGCTGCTGGTAAAATCTTTGAACTGCTTTTCCGCATGTTTCTCTAAAAAATCACGTATCTGTTCGTTTGTCATTCTTTCCTCTCTTTGCACTGTCAATGAATTACTGTAAATGCGATTCTGTGTCTGCACTGTTTTCTGCGCACAATATGAATCTGTCAAGATTCATTATATCATCTTTTTGCGCTGCTTTCTGCGCATCCGAAGTTCCGCAGGAACTTCTAATATGAATCCGATAGGATTCATTATATCATACATCAACGATACCCCGGCAAAAGGAATTATCGCAATAAGCCTAGACCTCTTCTGGGTGATGTGTAATATTATTACAAACACACTTGGGGATTTCTAATAATATTACTTATCAAAGCAGGGCGCAATATGCTTATTGCGGCAATTCCATGCAAGCGCGTTCGCATGGAACATATCCGTCCGCTGCACGTAAGCATGCGCATCCGTCTTTGCTTCATGCTCACTTTTGTCTCCGCGAACATTATGTTACAAACCGTGGATTCGGGTCTATGCACGCAAAAACGTGCTCTCAGACCCGCAAAATGACAGAATAGTTGACATAACAACAGTATAAAAGAGTAAAACGGGTCTCAGACGCAAAAAAGCAGCTCTCAGACCCGCGAAATAGTCAAAAACGGGTCTCAGATGGCAAAATGTAGCTCTCAGACCCGCAAAACAGCAGAATGGTCGACATAACACCAATGTAAAATGGTAAAACAGGTCCCAGATGCCGAAAAATGTCTCTCGGACCCGCGAAATAGTCAAAAACCTGTCTCAGACAACGAAATGCATCTCTCAGACCCGCAAAAATGCCCCGAAATGCAGTTTTTATAACCTCATTTTCTGCTGCATCCTCCCAAAATCAGTTTTTTATAACCTCATTTTCCTACTGCAACCGCTCTGGAATCAGTTTTCATAGATCTCGCCGTCCACAATTCTTACCACACGACCCGCATGTTTTGCCACATCCAGATCATGGGTAATCATCACAATGGTATTTCCCATCTGATTCAGATTTTCAAAAAGCTTCAATACCTCTTTTCCACTGTTCACATCGAGCGCGCCTGTCGGCTCATCTGCAAGTAGAATAGCCGGTTTTCCGACCAGCGCACGCGCAATCGCCACGCGCTGCTGCTGACCACCGGAAAGTTCATTAGGCTTATGTCCGATACGCTGTGAGAGCCCGAGCATGTCAATCGTATCCATACTCGTCTCCTGCGCTTCCGCAAGCCCCATTCCGCGCATCAGAAGCGGCATAACGATATTCTGCAGCACGTTGTAGGTCGGAATCAGATGATATTTCTGAAAAATGAAACCTATTTTCTGATTCCGGATTTTTACCAGTTCCTTTTCCTTCGCCTGTTCGATTGCCACGCCATCCAGCAGATAGTTTCCGCTGTCCATCACATCCATGCACCCGATGATATTCATGAGCGTACTTTTTCCGGAACCGGAAGGACCCAAAATGGCAAGATATTCTCCCTGCTTTACGGTCAGCGACACATCTTTGAGCACATGGAGGGACTGCGTTCCCATGCGGTAGGATTTGTTGATATTTCTCATTGTGATTACGTCTGTATTTTCTATACTTTCTGCTTTTGTGGCCGCGCAGATCGCCGGCTCCATATCCATCACTGCATCCATATCTCTACAATAACCTCCTCACCGTCTTCGCTGGTCACTATCAGAAGCTTCAGCAGATCGCCAGCCGCCAGCCGCTGAAACGTCGTCTCGGTACCTGCCGTGGTGTGCACCACCGTGCTGACCGGAATCAATGTTGTCACACTTTTACCACTCATGCCGCCATTTCCGCCCGGTGCTCCTCCACCGTTACTTCCTGTTCCGTCCGATGTTGCATCGCCCGGCATGTCGCCATTTTCTTCCTGCGGCATCCCGTCCGACATCTCCGTGCTATCATTTGTTCCGGAAGTTCCCTGCGACATCCTGCCAGGCGCCCCCGAGCCATCTCCCGGCGCCCCTGAACCATCACTTCCTCCTGGTGCTCCCGAGCCATCTCCGCCTTTTTCTGTATTCTCGGTGTCTTCCGTGCTGCTTGCAAGATATGCCTCCACCACCGATTCATCGACTTCCATATATGTCAATTCATTTCCCTCGATGCTGGTCACATAGGCATACACATATTTCTGATTATCCGCCAGTGTCTCCGTGTCTGCCGTCCTGCGGGTCCATGCGAAAATGCCTCCGCCGCCGAGCACTGCTGCAAGCGCCACAATGCCGCCCGCCACCGCTTTCTTCTTTATCATGCCAAACCTCTTTTCAATTATTTATTCCGCGCCAAGTGCCTCCACCGGAACCAGATTGGACGCCTTATACGCCGGATAAAATCCGAAGATCGTTCCTGTTCCCACAGCAAACACGAGGGCAATCAAAAATGCTGACGCCGACAGTTCCACACGGACGCCGAGATACTGCACAATCGGCGCCACTACAAGTGATGCCAGATTTCCCAGCACGCCGCCGATGAGACTGATTGCCGCCGCCTCCGCGAGAAACTCCAGCAGAATGTCCCGCTTGGAGCAGCCAATCGCTTTTAAGATACCGATCTCATTGGTCCGCTCTTTTACGGATACAAACAATACGTTCATAATGCCGATTCCGCCGACCACGAAGACGATCGCCGCCATCGCAATCAGAAGCATCGTCAGAATCTGGTTGGAAGCCTCCGCCGCCTCCATCTTGCTTCCCGCGTCCTCAAATGTGAACTCGGCGTTCGGATAACTGGTGGCAAGCACCTCCGTCACTTCCTCGATCACGCCTTCCACATTATTCACATCCGCTGCCAGCACCGTGATGGTCGGTCTGACCGACGATCCAACCAGATATTTCACACCGGTCGCGTAAGGGATAAAAATAGAGTCATCCGGGCTGATACCAGACGCGACCGTTCCCATGCTTTCCAGCACACCGTTTACCACATAAAGCCGGTCGTCGATGTAAATCACGCTTCCGTATGCCTCAATGGCACTGCCGAAAATCTCTTCGGCAACGCTTGCGCCGAGCACGCAGACTTTTTCTTTGTTCTCATCATCATCGTCGGTGATAAAGCTTCCGACCGCGAGGGAGAGGTTGCTGATCGTCTCGTAGTTACTTTTCACTCCTGCGATGGTATAGGTATCGGCTTCATCGAGCTCTCCGCCATCCACACTGGATTTTGTGGTGTAGGAAATGGTCGCTGCCGAGATGCCGGACGCAAATGTTTCGATGTCATCCACATCATCCTCGCTCAGCGTGATATTTTCCTGATTCATGCGGTCTTCCATATCGCTCTGTCCGCCGAAAAAGCTTCCCATATCCGGCATACCGCCGCCGTCACCGGAAGGCATCTCTCCCCCCGGTGATCCGCCCGACGCCTCGCCTCCCGATGAGGAACCGCCTCCCATATCGCCGGAGGGTGCTACGCCAAAACCGCCGCCAAAGCCTCCGCCGCCACCCGGCGCCATCATTGCCATGCCGGAATCCGAATCATCGCTGCTTCCTCCGCCGCCAAAATCTGTCCCGCCGTCATAGGAAATGTCCACCGCACCGGCATTTAAGTTTTTAAACTGGTCTGCCACGTCCGCCTGACCGCCTTTACCAATGGCAATGACCATCACGATGGTGGCCGCACCGACGATAATGCCGATCGAGGTCATGATTACCTTAAATTTGTTCTGTGTGATATTGATCCAGACCAGTCTCAATAATTCTTTTGGCTTCATTCTGTCACCTGACTTTCTATCAGCACAGTTTCACCTTCCGTGAGCCCGGACGTGATTTCCACGTTGACCCCGTCAGAAAATCCCGTCTCCACATCCACCGTGCGGATCGTTCCGTCCGCATCCTTCACTTTGACATAGGATGTCGTTCCGTCCGACTGGACCGCCTTGTTGGATACATACAGCACATCCGTCACCTGCCTGCTGATAAATGTGACATTTCCTGTCATGTCCGTGTATATTCCGGTGATGTCCCCGGTAAACGCGGCGGTCACATTGTAAGACACCGTGGAGGAACCGCTGGAAGATGAAGTGTCAATGCTCTCCACCTCCCCCGCAAACGTCTGGTTCTCATAGGCAGACAGCTCGATCTCCACGACGTCTCCGACTGCAATATTTGTGATGTCCTCCTCCGACACGGAGACGGTGATTGTCACCGCATCCGTATTGGAAAAAGTGGCAACCGTTGCGCCGGAAGAGATGGTATCTCCTGCCTCATACGACAGATCGGTAATGGTTCCCGTATACTCCGCATAGATCGTACCGTCATCCCCGATGGCAGCCTCAAATTCCTCAAGTGCCTCCTCCGCGTCGGACAGCGTATCTTTTGCATCGGTAATGTCATTGTCCGCCCCGGAGACATCCACACTGTACTGGCTGGATGCATTTTTTGCCGAGAGTTCCGCTTCTTTCAACGTTTTCTCTGCCTCAATGGACTTCGTGGTATAGTTGTTTTTCGCTGCCACAAGCTTTGTGTACAGTTTGTCATAATTTTCCTGCTCCTCGGTAAGCGATGCGCTTAAGTCCACGCCCGCATCGATCTGCTCCTGATAGTAATTGATCAGAGACGCCGACGTATCCACCGCTTCCTGCGCGTCATCCACAGCCTCCTGCAGCTGCTTGATGGCAGCTTCGTAGGTCTCCTGTGCAACAGATCCCTCCGCCGTGCTCAGATTGTAGGAGTAGCTTGCCGATACTTTTTGCTTTTCTGCACTTAAGCCCGCCTCGCTGACGGCTGTCTTCGCCTCCGTCACCGCTTCCTCAAGATCTTTTTTGTAGGATGCCACGCTCTCCTCCGTGAGCTTTAAGATGGGATCGCCCTCCGCAACCGACTGCCCTGCGGTAACATAGACTGTTTCCACCTCAAGGGCCGATGCCGTGCTGGTGGACGACGTCGCATTTTCTCCCGCACTGTTCTGCGCGGACGAGTTGTTCTGCGTGCTTGCAGAGGAAGAATCCTCTGAAAAATCAAGAGTCTGATCCAGCGTGCCGATCGTTACGCTGCCGCTCTCCGTCACGCCCGCCGTCAGATTTCCTTTCTCCACGGTTACTTCCTTATATACGGTCTGCTCTTCGCTGTCGCTTCCCGACTGATATGCAAAGGTGACGGTTCCTGCGGCAAGCACTGCCGCCACAGCCACTCCGGTCACCAGCCAAAGCTTTTTCTTCTTCATTCTGTCTTTCCTCCTGCTTCCTCTGTCTCAGACGCTCCGATCGTCTCGGTTTTTCCTGCGGTCTTAGTCTCTTCCATTTCTGTGGCTCCAGTCGCCTGTGTTTCAAACTTCACCGTTGCCTGTACGCCAGTAGTAAGTGTGCCGTCTGTATTGTCCACGGCAACAATGACCGCATACGTCACATTGGACATGCTTCCGCCGGATGTTTTTTCCGATGCGATGGAGTAGATGGTTCCGTCGATTGCTCCCATCCTGCTTCCACTGATCTGTACCTGCACGGTGTCGCCGACCGCAAGTTTTGCAATATCGTTCTGTGATACCTCCACGGAAATCAGAATCGTGTCCAGATCGTAATAGCTTGCAAATGCGGTATTTTTAATCAGGGTATCCCCCGCCTCGTAAGTCACCGATGCAAGCGTTCCGTCACGGTCCGCACATACAACGCCGTCCTCGATCGCTAAGAGTGCGCTCTGCTGTTCCTTCAGCTCATCCAATGTATCCTGCGCTTCGTCCACAGCACTCTGCAAGGTTTCCAGCGAAGCTTCATACTCGGTATCCGCATATTTTCCCTCCAGAACCGCCTCTTCATACTGCTGCAAAAGCGCCGGCTGCGCTGTCGTCTCATTGCGCTCCGCCTCGTCGCAGGCGTCACTCAGTTTCTCCAGCTCATCTGTCAGCTCCGCAATTTTCTCATTTGCCTCTGTCACCTTCGTGTTATATTCCTCAACCGCTTTCTGGAATGTCTGATTGGCTAGCTGCAGTGCACTGTTTGCGCTCTCCGCCTCTGTCTGGCTCTGCGACAGGGCGTCGGCTACCTCCTGCACGGCGGTATAATCCGCAGCCAGCTGATCTGCCAGCGCCGCAAGATCCGTGTAGGACGCTCCGGCTTCAATCTGTGTTTTCAGATTCGCCATATCCGCGGCGTATGTCTCTTTTGCCGCCTGGCTGCTGCTCTGTGCATTGGAAAGCTGCGTCTGCTTTTCCGTGAGCGTCGCCTGCGCCGTATCGACTGCCGCCTGTTTTTCATTGATCCCGACCTGTGTATAATAGGTGCCGTTGTCGATGGCATCCTGATAATCGGAGATCTCCTCCACCGCCTCATCGTACGCTTCCTGCGCCTCGCTGGTCTTTACCGACAGCTCGCTGACTGCCGCATCATAAGTATCCTGCGCGGTGTCCGCTGCAAGTTTTGTGGAGGAAAGCTCGCTTTCCGCCTCCAGCACGCCGCTCTCAAAATTGATCTGTGCGGATTGCAGTGCAGTTTCCGCATCCGAAATGGCATCCTCATAGTACGCCTTTGCATCCGCCATGCTCTCATCGTCGATCTTGAATAAGGCGTCGCCCTCCGCCACGGTGCTTCCCGCTTCCACGTAGACTTCTTCCACCGTCATGGTCACCGCATTCACAGAAAAATCAGGCAGCTGGCTCTCCGTTTTCACCTGTGTGGTTCCTGTCCCGGAAAAGCTGCCGTCTTCCTGTCCGTCTGTCTCATCTATCTGTGTGTCCTCCTCCGTCTGATCCGCTGTGCCCGAAGCTGCTATCACATGATAGCCAACTCCGCTTCCCGCAACTGCGGCAGTCAGAATCCCGGCAAGTATTCCGTAAAATTTTTTGGAATGTTTTCCCAGGAGTTTGTGTACCCACGCTATTTTCATTGTTTCATCCTTTCCCTTCCGGCATTTCATCCTCTCTCATGTTTCACGGTAAGAATAGCATCGCTTTCTAAAGGGCAGCTGAATGTAATGTGACGGTTATGTGACGGAACCGTTAAATATCTGTGTTTCACGGTGGACAGAGCGCACATCCTTTGACAGATTAGGTAAAAAGTATTACAATACTTCCGTTTCTATAGATCTGTTACATTGGAGATTATTCATGAAGAAAATTGCTTTTTTTGATATCGACGGAACACTGACTTCCGAGATTGACGGTTCGATTCCGGAAAGTGCCGTCTATGCTATACGGGCGGCGCGGGCAAACGGGAATCTGATGTTCATCAATACCGGGCGCTGTTTTCAGAATGTGGAACAGCGTTTCCGTGATGTGGGTTTTGACGGCTTTGTCTGCGGCTGCGGCACAGATATCTACTGCGACGGTGCCGAAATCCTTCATGTCGCACAGACGCACGAGACCGTAATGAAGCTGCTTCTCGCAGCCAGGGAGTGGGATATCGATATCCTGTTTGAATCCAGGAAAGAGGTTGCTTTTGATCTGGCAAGACCGCTCCGGCACCCGGATGCCAGACGGCAGTATGAGGCGTTTGAAGAACGCGGCTATGAGATGCCGGAGCACCTTGAGAATCCTAATTTTTTCTGTGATAAGTTTGTCCTATGGTTTGAGCACCCCGAGCAGCTTGCCGGTTTCCGTACCACAAGTGACCGCTATTTTGAGTGCATTGACCGGGGCGGCAATTTCCGCGAATTCGTTCCGCTCGGCTACTCCAAAGCCACCGGTCTTAACTATGTGCTTGATTATTACCAGATAGACAAAAAGGACGCCTATGCCTTCGGCGACAGCAACAACGACCTTCCCATGCTCACTGCTTTGACAAACAGTGTCGCCATGGGCAACGCCTCTCCTGCCACGCTTTTTGACAAGGTGTCCTATGTAACAAAATGTGCCAGCGAAGACGGCATCCGCCTTGCGCTGGAACATTTCGGTTTTATCTAAAGTCTGCGGTTATCCCTCACAAGCACCACAGCCATTACGATGGCTGTGAGAAGCTCGGATGCCGGGAACGACAGCCACACGCCATTGATGCCAAATACTGCGGCAAAAAGCAGCGAGCAGCCGATAATGCAGACAAATCCTCTCATGATCGATGTCACAAACGATTCCCGCGCACGTTCTGTCGCGCTTAAAAATCCCGCCCCCACAATATTGATTCCGGCAAACAGGAAGCCGATGAAGTAAAGGCGCATTCCCGTGTGAGCATACGCTGCCAGTTCCGCAGAATGTTCACTATTAAACAGGCTTACCAGAGAATCCGTAAATCCGTAGACGGCTCCGACGAGCACTACCGCGATGCCCAAAGCCGTGACAAGTCCGAGATTTCTTACTTTCCGGACAGATTTCACATCTCCTTTTCCGTAGCAGTCACTCACGATCGGCTGCGCTCCCTGTGACACTCCATTGAAAATTGCCATTGCCACAAGCGCAAAGTTCGCGATCACTCCGTAAGCCGCCACACCGATATTTCCCACAAGACCGAGAATCAGGAAATTGAACACGGTCGTGATGACTCCGGAAGAAATCTCCCCCACAAATGCCGGGACGCCAAGCTGACACGCCCCGAATAACTGGGCGATGGACGGCGCGTGCAGCCGGAACCGCACAGTATTCTTTTTTCCAAGGAAATGCGCGCTGCAGATCAGAATGCTGATGATCGGCGATGCCGCCGTGGCAAGCGCCGCTCCCTCTAACCCCATGCCGAGCGGAAACATAAAAATATAGTCAAACAGAATGTTGGAAAAACTTCCCGCGAGGGTTCCCGCCATCGCTAAGGACGGCTGGTTATCGTTGCGTACAAATGCCATGATGACGTAGTTCATCATGAAAAACGGCGTAAACAACAGAAAGATCCTCGTATACCCGGTTCCAAGCGCCACAATTCCCGCATCGCCGCCCATCAGCGCGATGATTTTATCCGGGATAAAAACGCCCGCAAGTGTAAACAAAATTCCAATCATCCACACAAAGCAGATGGCATTGGAAAAATAGCCGTGCGCCCGCTCCTCGCCCTGCGCTCTTAAGATCGTAAAGCGCGTCGCAGAGCCGACACCGATCATCGAGCCAATGGCAAAAATCAGATTATAGATCGGCAGCACCAGATTTAAGACCGTGATTCCGTCCGTTCCCGCCGCCTTCGCAATAAAAAAGGTATCAGCGATGATATAACAGGAGATACCTAACATTCCGAATATATTCTGTGTGACATACCTGACAAATTGTTTTGTAACTGACATTTACTTTTCCCCGCAGTTCTTTTTCATGCTCATTGTTTCTTATCTTACAACCGGAGTAAGCCACATGTCAAGCTGTGGAGACGGCAGAATGCGGTGCTCCCCGGCTTAATATGAGATGGTATCTTTTTCGTTCCTTCGCTTTACTTTTCGTTTGTAGTATGGTTTAATAAAAAACAGTATATCCTCTTTTTGCGCTGTTTTCTGCGCATCCGAAGTTCCTTTCCCGTCTACACTTAAAACAGCAAAGGTCATTTTTAGCACATAAAAATAAACCGGATCCTCTTAACACACACCATCTATAGAATAGGAGAATACCATGACACCTTTACACACACAAATCCTCACTGCCCGCGACCGCAACGGGCAGGAACTCCGTACCATCCAGAAGCAGCTTCAGAAGCTCCCTCCCGGAAAGCTCATTTGCTCCCGCAACGGAACCACCGTCAAATGGTATCAGGGCAACGGTCACTCCAAGACCTATATTCCGAAAGCGAACCGCGCTCTTGCCGAACAGCTCGCGCTGAAAAAGTATCTGCAGCAGCAGGAGCAAATGCTCCTGCAGGAGCAGGCAGCGATCACCGCCTATTTAAAATATTACCCGGCGGACAGCCTCTCTTCCGATGATCCACATCTTCTCTCTGATCCCGCCTGTGAAAATCTGCTTCATTCTTATTTTTCCACCTCAAAAAATATTCCGGACATCTCGAATGTTTCGGATATCCCGAATATTTCGACTCGTTCCGCTGTCGAATGGTCTGCCGCTTCCCACGAACGCAATCCGCTCCATCCCGAGCAGCTGCTTCACAAAACCGTCTCCGGCGAGAGGGTGCGTTCCAAATCAGAAGCCATGATTGCCATGCTGCTCCACCTAAGCGCCATTCCTTACCGCTACGAATGTGCGCTCTCCCTTGGCGGCATCACTCTGTTTCCGGATTTCACCATACGTCATCCCGGAACCGGCGCGCTCTACTACTGGGAGCATTTTGGTCTGATGGACGATCCCGCCTACGCAAAAAACGCCGGCTCGAAGCTTTCTCTCTATGCCGCAAACGGCATCATTCCATCCGTTCATCTGATCACCACGTACGAGACCAAAGCATATCCCTTAAACGCCGGCATGATTGAGCATCTGATTTCCTACTATTTTCTGGATTCCGCGGTCTGAATCCGTGCTTCTCTCTTCCACTGTCATTTCCTTCTTTTCGTCCACTTCTCGGGTCTGGAACGGTGTTTTTCCTCTCTCAGACCCGAAAATCACAATATTTCGGGTCTGGGAGAATGTTTTTCCTCTTCCAGACCCGCACGTAAAAGGCACTACACCATTCCCCACCATTTTAATACCCAATAGATCAATCCAAGCACCCAGCTTGAAAATATCCCGTATAAAATGACCGGCCCGGCAATCGTAAAGATCTTGCAGCCAATTCCGAAAACCTGTCCTTCTTTCTGGAACTCTATGGCGGGCGCGGCCACACCGTTTGCAAACCCGGTAATTGGCACCAGCGCGCCCGCGCCTCCCCAGTTTGCAATCGAAGGGTACAGATTCAGACCGGTGAGCAGTACAGACAGCAGAATGAGCAGCATAGAGCACCAGCTTCCGGATGTCTTCTGATCCAGTCCGTAATTCCCACACACATTCAGAATGAACTGCCCGATGCAACAGATGATCCCGCCTGTCACAAACGCCTTCGCCATATTCCACCAGAGATTATGGGTGGGAGTCACCTGCTTCACATAGTCATTGTATTTTTTTTGTAAACGTTCTTTTTCCTTATCCACTGCGCGACCTCCGTCTTTTTTGTCAGTATGCGCATTTTATTTATTTCTATTCCTCCGACCGCTTCTCCCGCCATTTTCCCTCTGTAATGCTGTGATGCCCAGGCTTGCTATGATGCACAAGCTTGCTATGATGCCCCGGGCTTTATGCGTTCTGCCAGTCATCCGGCAATGTGACCGTCCAGAGATATTTTTCAGTGCGTCCCCAGTCTAAAAGTTCCCGCATCTGCTCATCATATACATCTTCGGGACGGTAGTCCGCCACCATCCCGAACAGATACTTTTCCTTCTCATCCGCTGGTGTCAGCGTCGGTATCTTCTCCGACAGAAGCGCGAGCAGTTCCTCCGGCTTGATGTCCTCCGGGATCTCAACTCCGGAAAGGTTGGCGATAAGTCCCGCAGCATAATAAAATTCATAATTTCCTGTCAGAATTGACTTCTGCATATTGCACTTGATAATCACGCTCTGGCGTGCGATGGATGGTACCATAATTTTCCTCCGTAAAAGAACAATCTCCCATCATTGTACTACTGTGCCTTAAAATTTCCAAGGAAATAGTACAGCGATCCCGCCACTTTTCCCGCCGCCATCGCAAGCATGACCCAGAAGAGTCCGACCTTTAAGCCCATGCGCCGGAATGTAATCGGAAATGTATTCAGGATCTCCGCGAGCGCCACCGCGATGCTTCCCACAAATATCCCGGCAGAAATACCGTACACGCACAGAAGCGCCGGTCCGAACGGAATCCGGATCTGCAAAAAAACAGACGCCAGATTTCCACAGATTCCGCCCAGAATCACGGCATTTTCAAAATGCAGTGTCTCTGCCGCGCGGTTGCACTTTCCAATCATACGCGGAATGACACCGATGACGATCAAAAACGCAAATGTTCCCGCAGAGACGGCAAGTCCCGCGGCAAGCCCGCAGAAGCCCAAAAATATATGCTCAATTAACATCGATGCTGTGTCCCTTTCTCTCCGCGTTCTCTATGAACGTAGTATCTATGTCCTTCTCATATTTGCGCATCTCCACCTGCATCGGCGTCGGATCCGGCGTGATCTTCTTACTGCCCACATGATTGAAAAACAGCGTAATGCCAATGGCAAGTCCGATGCTGTAACAGATTTCAAGTTCTGTCACGCCGCTTGACTCCTTTCCCATCACCTGCCGATAGAATTTGGAAAAGACATCTCCCACGGATACATCGTTGTTGAACGCCATAATCGTGAACGCCGCCCCGAAAAAAATGACCACGCAGAGCGCGACGGTCTTTAACGCATTGATCCACTTCGGTTTCTCGGGATTGGGAATGTATTCAATGATAAAATCCTTCTCTCCCTCATTGCTGATGTCCACATTCGGATATTCCTCATGAATCAGTTCGACGATCTTTAATATGGAAAAAACCTTCATCTGGTTCTTCTGTTTGCGCGGATTCATCGCCTCCGCAAACGTATAGATTTTTTTCTGCTTCAGCTGGCGCACAATCGAAGCATCCGGGCACTCCATTTTCGCAATGTCCCCAAGCGTCACATGCCGGTCTGTCACGATTGTATTCTGGTCAATCTTAAGATACAGTGTCTCACTCTTTGCACTCATGCCGCAGTTCCCGCTTCCCATGTAGAATTCCGTTCCACCAGCACGCCGTCCACCGGGGTCTCCCCCTCTCTCCCGTATTTCAGATATAAAAGTGCCCCGCAGATCAGCGCGATGGCCAGCACTCCCACAAGGCATGCTCTGTATTTTCTGCAATTCATATTCCTGTCCTCCTGTCCGTTTTTACATCACTTGCATGATTTATGCATTATTATGCCTGTCCTCACAGATATTATGTACAGGACAACTGACAAAAGTACCAGATTGCTTTTTTTATAAAAACGTGTTACTTTTTCATATGGACATTTTATTATCAGAAAGGCGGACATCCAAATGGCTGTAACCAAGGAAATTCTGGCTCTCGCCGTGGAAATCGGCGATGCACTGCTTCGGAATGGTGCCGAAGTCTACCGCGTCGAGGACACGGTCATGCATATTCTTGAGGCATACGAAATTGAAAATTATGATGTTTATGTGCTTTCCAACGGAATCTTTGCAAGTGCAAACGAGGATCGTGAAGATGCCTGCAGCATGATCCGCCACATTCCGCTCGGCACCACGCATCTCGGGCGCATCGCTGCATTAAACCAGCTTTCCCGCGAGATCTGTTCCCACGAATGTTCGCTGATCGACGCCTGGAACCGTCTGGAAAGATGTAAAAATATTTCGTTCGGTAAACCTGTCGTCCACATCTTCTTCTGCGGACTAGGTTGTGGCTGTTTTTCCTACCTTTTCGGAGGTACAGCCCTGGACAGCATCGTCGGCTTTTTTATCGGCATGCTGCTGCAGGTATTTCTGTTTGCCTTAAAGCGCCATAAAAATTCCAAGTTTATCACGAATATCCTGGGAAGTGCATTCGTAACGCTGCTGTCGCTGATTGTACTCTCCTTTGGTACCCCCATCCTCTACGATAAGGTCATCATCGGAGACATCATGCCGCTCGTCCCCGGAATCGCGCTCACTACGTCGATCCGCGACTTTTTTAACGGAGATTATCTGTCCGGTGCCATTCACATGATTGACGCCATCCTGACCGCATTTTGTATCGCTGTCGGCGTCGGCACCGTCATTACGATCTATCATTTTGCTATGGGAGGTGCAGCGCTGTTATGATTATCCAGTTTATTGTGAGTTTGTTTGCCACACTCTCTTTTGCGGAACTGTTTGGCGCGCCGAAAAAGGAACTGTTTTTCTGCGGTCTGACCGGTGCCATCGGCTGGGTCGTCTATGTGATCGGCTTAAACAGCAATATGGGCACGGTGCTTGCGAATCTGACTGCCACCTTCGCACTCACCGTATTTTCGCGTATTCTGTCCGCGATCCGCAGAAATCCGGTAACCGTTTACCTCATCGCCGGTATTTTTCCGCTGGTTCCCGGAGCAGGTATTTACTATACGTCCTACTATTTCATCATGAACGATATGACGCAATTCTCCAACTATGGCATGGAAACCATCAAGTATGGCATGGAAACCATCAAGGTGGCAGGTGCCATCGTGCTGGGAATTGTCTTCGGCTTCGGTCTGCCGCAGAGCTGGTTTAACGCACTGCAGCGAATAGAAAGAAAAAAGACGGCTTTGTAAAATGAAACGTTATATTCTTCATTCCTGCTCTGCAATCTTTGCCGCCAGTTCTTCCAGATACTCCCAGCGCTCCATCTTTTCCTCGAGCGCCTGTTCTGCCGCTTCCTTTTCCGCCAGAAGTTCCCCAAGCTTCACTGAGTTCGTGGCATTTTCCGCCATGTCGGCATCCAGCTGCTCCACTTTTGCTTCCAGGTTCGCAATGTCGTCCTCGATCGTCTCGTATTCCCGCTGTTCCTTATAACTGAATTTCAGCTTTTTCTCACGTTTCCAGGTGTCCCTGGAATCCGCCTGCTCTGCTGCATTCTGCCCGGACGTCCCGGTCACACCGCCGGTCTCCTGTGCGCCTTCCGCCGCCGAAGCATTACGCCCTGCCGCCTCTTGAAATTCCACCGGCTCACCCGGCTTTCTGCCCTCCTCCGCCAGTCGGTTGACATAATCTGTATAACCACCCTCGTACTGCCGGATCTCTCCATTACCTTCAAAAGCAAAAATGCGCCGCACCACGCGGTCGAGAAAATACCGGTCATGTGATACCACAATCACGATTCCCTCATAGCTGTCCAGATAATCTTCCAGAATCGCAAGTGTCTGCGTGTCCAGATCGTTCGTCGGCTCGTCTAAAATCAGTACATTCGGTGCCTCCATGAGCACGCGCAGCAGATTCAGTCTGCGCCGCTCTCCACCAGAAAGCTTTCCGATCGGACTGTACTGCTGCGCTGCTGAAAACAGAAACCGCTCCAGCATATTCGATGCCGAGACCAGACCGTCCGTTGTCCGCACGTATTCCGCCGTGTTCCGGATATAATCGATCACTTTTTCCTCCGGATCCATGTAGGCAATTCCCGCTTCGCGGCCCGTCTCAATCTCCTGCGTATAGTAGCCGATCTTGATCGTTGCACCAACTGTGATCGTGCCTGCATCCGGTTTGATGCGCCCAGCAATCATCTTCATCAGGGTCGTCTTGCCGCTTCCGTTTGCACCGATGAATCCGATCCGGTCCCCTTTCAGAAAAATATAGGAAAAATCACGCAGCAGCGTCCGCCCGTCATATCCCTTGGTGATGTGATCCAGCTCGATCGTAGTTTTTCCCATTCTGGAATAGACGGAACTCATCTCCACCTGGCTGTCGCGCTCCGGCGCCTTCTGATTCTTCAATTCTTCATAGCGCTGCAAGCGCCCCTTCTGCTTGGTTGTGCGCGCTTTTGCCCCCCGTCTGACCCATTCCAGTTCCTTCCGCAGTACAGACTGACGCTTGCGCTCACTCGCCTCGGCGCTCTCCTCCCGCTCCGCCTTCCGCTCCAGATAGCCGGAATAATTCGTCTCATAGCTGTAGATTGCCCCCTTGTCCACCTCGACAATACGGTTGCAGACGCTGTCAAGAAAATAGCGGTCATGCGTGATCATCACCAGCGCACCGCGCCATTTTTTCAGATAATTTTCCAGCCAGTCCGCCATTGCCGAATCCAGATGGTTCGTCGGCTCGTCTAAGATCAGCACATCACACGGCACTAAAAGTGCTGCCACAAGCGCCAGACGTTTTCTCTGTCCACCGGAAAGTTCTCCGGTTTTCTGTGTAAAATCGGTAATGCCGAGGCGCGTCATCATGCTTTTTGCATCGCTCTCAAGGCTCCATTTCTGTTCCTGTGCATGCGCGTCTGCATCGGTGCGCTCTGTCCTCCCGCTGCCGACAAAATTTAAGACACACTGTGTCAGCACACTGTCAAGTACCGTCATCTCCGGATCGAACACCGGATTCTGCGGCAGGTATCTTACCACGATATGGTTGGCGCAGGTCACCTGGCCTTCATCCGGTTCCTCCAGCCCCGCAATGATTTTTAACAGGGTGGACTTTCCCGTCCCGTTGATACCGATTACCCCGACTTTTTCTCCCTCCTGCAGATAAAAGGAAGCTTTGTCCAAAAGCTTCCTCTCTGTGTATGATTTCGTTAAATTCTCCGCGTTAATAATATTCATGTCTCTTCTCTTTCTTTCCTGTTTCTGTATGACTCAAATGGCTCTCACCGGCCGGCTTCCTTCTGCGTTTCTCCTGAAACAGCCGCCTGCTGCCTGTCGTTTTGCGCTTTCTCCTGAAACGTGCGGATATACCGCAGGCACTCCTGTTCCGGCAGAGGTCTGCCATAATAGTATCCCTGAATACATTCCACCCCAAGCTGTTCCATCGCTTCGCTCTGCTCCCGCTCTTCGATTCCCTCGATAATCAGCGGAATCCCCAGCTGTTTGATGGTGTGAATCTCATTTTCAAGCACGATGCGCGCCGCCTTGTCGCGGAACGACGCCCACACGATCTCCTTGTCGATCTTGATCTCCTGGAACGGGAAACGGATCAGATAGGAGCAGTTTGCATTTCCGCTTCCGTAATCGTCGAGCGCAAACGACACTCCCATTTTTCCCAGCTCATGCATATGCCACAGCATCCGTTCCGGGGCACTGATCGCCGTGCGCTCCGTCACCTCCAGCGTCAGCATGGACGGCGGAATATGGTAACTCTCAAGCACCGGCCGGATGGTCTCAGTCAGATTCTGGCGCAGACACTGCACCATCGAAATGTTCACATGGATCGTACGGATTCCAAGCGAGCCGTTCGAGAGCACGTGCTTTGAAAGAAACCGGCAGCACTGCTCCAGCACCTGTTCCCCGATATGGATGATATTGCCATCGCGCTCCGCAAGCGGAATAAACTCCTCTGGCGAAATAAATCCCAATTCCGGATCCTTAAGCCGCACCAGCGCTTCCAGGGACACAATCTGCCGTTCCTTCAGGGAATATACCGGCTGATAGTAGACCAGAAACCCCTTCTCCCGGATCGCCCTCGCCACGGCAATCTCCACTTTTCTGCGGCGGCGGTACTGTGCGATCATGTCCGCATCCGCCTCCACAATGACCTGCGCGCCGGACTTTCCCGCATTTTCAAGCAAAAACTCCCGCATTCCGTAATATTCCGCCATCGCCTTAAAATCCGTCGGATAGTGCTGCACCACCATCTCCATATCCAGCGCAATGCGGTTCTCCTGCACCACCCAGTCACTTTCAAACCGCTTTTGTATCTCACATTTTAACCTTTCACACTGCTCTTTGGTGTCTGCAAACACCGTAAATGCATCTCCTGCCGTGTGAAACACATGAAATTTTCCACACAGATCATACAGATACGCCCCGATCTCGCGCAGCAGTTCATTGCTGTTCTCGGTACCCAGAATCGTGTGGATATGATAAAACTTGCTCAAATGAATCGTGAGCACATAGCCCTCGCCCTTTCTGCGGAGCCGGTCCTCCAGCTGCGATTCAAATGCCGTCCCGTTCCCGATTCCTGTTGTCGTGTCCAGAAACACCACCGGATTCTGAATCTGCAGATAGAGCATTATGAGCACGACTGTATTGCTGACGCTGGTGCAAAGCATCTCCCTGTGCCAGTATTGCAGCCCGATCATGGCGGCTGCCACAGCCGTGTAGGCGCACACGATGACCTTCGTGCGAAGCGTGGTATATTTATGCTGCCGCACGACAATCAGAAGATCCAGCAAAAAGAAGATCACAATATACGCGTATCCGTAATCCGCGCCGACGCCCTGATAATAACTGCCGTCACTAAAATAGTAAAAAAATCCGGTCACCGGCGTCACTGCCACCAGCACAAGAAATGCGGCAAACGGGATTATGCCCGCAGCCGCAAATACCGTTCTCTCCCTGCCGCGGATCGCACATGCCGCCATAAAATACCGGTAAACCAGATATGACGAAGCCCCCTCCAGCACAAAAAAAGCAAACGCCAGCACCTCGTTCAGACGCTGCGGAACGAGGGCTGCATTTGCTAATCCCACACATGATAAAATGTTCATCAGACACTCTGCTTCACACACAAACAGAAGCCAGCCGAATACCCGTGTCTTCTCCCCGGGAAACTGGCGCACGAATACAAAGTGCAGTAATATAATTGTCATAATTAAGAGTGATGCGATCTCAAAATCATAATTATACTGCACCTGTATCTCCCTCCTGCTCTTCCTGTGCCGCCTTTGCCTCAAGAATTGCCTCATTGAGCTGGAGCATCTTTGCGTCCAGCATGGAAACGATTCCTGAACACTCGCGCAGATCCCTGCTGATGTAATCCGGCGCATTTCCCTCAAACTTATAGTAGATCTTGTGCTCGAGGCTCGCCCAGAAATCCATCGCCATCGTCCGGATCTGAATCTCCACCTTCGTGTCGATAATGCGGTCCGACAAAAAGATCGGTACCGTCACCAGCATGTGATAGCTTTTGTATCCGCTCTCCTTTGGATGCCGGATATAATCCTTCACGGAGATTACCGTGAGATCATTCTGCTTGCCGATCATTTCGGCAAGGCGGTAAATATCCGACGTAAAAGAACAGACAATCCGGATTCCCGCAATGTCGTTGATATAATTCACCATATTGTCGATCGAGGAGTCATAGCCATACCGCTTTAACTTTTTGACAATGCTCTCCGGCGCTTTGATGCGCGACTTGATATATTCAATCGGATTGTACTGATGTACCTGTTGAAATTCGTCATTTAAAATCTCGACCTTTGTTCTCACTTCCTTGAGTGCCGAGTTATAAAGAAAAATAATGGTGTTCCAGCTATCTACGCCTTCACCCAGGGTTACTTCCCCTAACGCAACCGGCTTGTCCATATGTTCCCCCTCCAGATGTCTCCCCTTATCATTTATTGCAATACGCTCCGGCAAACCTCCGGCTTCCCGGACTCGCGGGCGCGTATTTCGCAGTACACGTCCAAGAAATCACAGATTTCTTGGACTACCGGGCAGTCGCCCTATCAAAATCGTGCCAGCGAAAATGTGCTCTGCAAGCAGGCAATTTTTGCTGTTACGATTTTGGCACTGCTCATTGCTTATGTACATTATACCATATTCCGGAGCGATTAGGCAAATCGAAACACAGCCTGCTGAAACCGGTTCTTTATTTCCTTCCATAACTTATGCAGCTTAATCCTCCTCGATAACCTGCATTTCCAGAAAATCAAAATCAATCTGCTCGATAAAGGAATCCTGCGTAAAGCGCGTCTTGGCATGGCGCTTGAATTCATTCACATTCGCCTCCAGCCAGATCGGTTTTCCGAGATCAAATTCATAGCACACTTCCTCGAGCGCATGAAAGACTTTGTGCGTCCTTGTCTCATCGGACTCATCCGTGATCGTCGTGTCCCGCAGCAAGTGGTTGTTCTTCATCATCTTAAACCAGATTCTCATTTTCCGTTCCTTCTCCTCTGCCTGTTGGTCTCATACATAAGCAGTGCTGCGGATACTGCCGCATTCAGGGATTCCACACTTCCCTCCATCGGTATCCGCACGTAGGTATCTGCCAGCCCCGCGATCTCATCGGACAATCCATTCCCCTCGTTCCCGATCAGAAACGCCGTACCTTTGCAGTAGGACGGTTCGTCATACTGCATCTGTCCCTTCAGATGCGCCGCGTATATGCCAACCTTCTGCCGTTTTAATTCACCGATCGTCTCTGCCAGGTCGTCCGCAATATAGTAGGGTACCCGGTAAATGCTTCCCATCGTAGAGCGGATGGTCTTTGGATTAAACAGATCCACCGTCGTCCGGTTCATAATAATGCCGGTAATTCCCGCACCCTCGCCGGTCCGCAGCATGGTTCCCAGATTCCCCGGGTCCTGGATGCTCTCAACGATCAGCAGATGTGTCCTGTTCCCGCGCAGCAGATCGGAAAGCGGGTACTGCGGCATGCGCACCAGACATAAGATCCCCTGCGGTGTCTGTGTGTCGGAAATGCTCTTAAATACCGCATCGGCAACAACTTCATAGGTCTTTCCGGCAAGCAGCTGCTCCGCTTCCGGTTCCTCCAGAAAGCGCTCGGAGACATAGACCTTAGAGAGCCACTCCAGCGGAACCTCCTCAAACATCTTTCTGCCTTCCACGACAAACAGGTTCTGGCTTTTGCGCTCTTTTGACTTTTTCATCAATGCCGTAATATTTTTCATCTGCTGGTTGCTGCTGCTCGTAATCATGACTGCTCCTTTTTGTTCCCTAAGCGGAAAAAACTCCATGAGTTCCCGCCCATGGAGTCTTATGATCGTTCCAAATACTGTTATGTATCTTACATTGAAAGGTTCTTGCTGATCTGATACTGATACTCCGGAATGGATTTCTGCATTGCAAGTGCCTCATCGATGTCGTCATCCACGAAATCACCGTGACGATAACCAACGACACGGTTGCTCTTGCCCTCGCAGAGCAGATCCACTGCCAGCGCACCCATCGTGGATGCATAGACACGATCCTTACAGGTCGGGCTTCCGCCACGCTGCATGTGACCCAGAATCGTCGCACGCGTCTCAACGCCGGTTGCAGCCTCGATACGCTTTGCCATGCTTGCAGAATGTCCGATCCCCTCCGCATTGACAATAATGTGATGCTGTTTGCCGCGCTTACGGTTCTCGATGATATGGTTTACAATCTTCTGCTCATCGTAATCATATTTCTCCGGAAGCAGGATATCCTCTGCGCCGTTCGCAATACCGCACCATAATGCAATATAGCCCGCGCCGCGTCCCATAACCTCGATGATGCTGCAACGCTCATGAGAAGTAGAGGTATCACGTACCTTGTCGATCGCTTCCATTGCGGTGTTCACCGCTGTATCAAAACCGATGGTATACTCTGTACATGCAATATCAAGGTCAATCGTTCCCGGAAGACCGATCGTGTTGATGCCGAGTGCCGCCAGCTTCTGCGCACCTCTGAAAGAACCGTCACCGCCGATAACGATAATACCGTCGATTCCGTGCTTCTTGCAGATCTCTGCTGCTTTCTGCTGACCTTCCGGTGTCTTAAACTCCATGCAGCGTGCTGTCTGTAAAATAGTACCGCCGCGCTGGATGATATCGGAAACGTCTTTTGCTTCCATATCTACGATCTCTTCCTGGAGAAGTCCTGCATAACCTCTCTTGATTCCCTTGACTTTCTTACCCTTTGCAATGGCTTCCCTAACCACTGCACGGATTGCTGCGTTCATACCCGGGGCATCGCCGCCGCTCGTGAGTACACCAATGGTGTTTATCTCTTTCGCCATTTATCGTTCCCTCCTCATATAATATACCCATTTAATCTATCTTATTTTAATCTCTTTATGGCTTCTTTTCAATGCTCTTTTTGACAACTTTTACGTTATTTTCCCCCAAAAACTTAGTTAAATTGTTCACAATCTCCGGTTCGATGCAGATACTGTAGTTTTCGGGCAGCCGCTTCATCGCCTTGACCGATGAAATATAGATCACCACCGTGTCTTTCCCATCCGAATCATGGAGCATGGCATAGAGTTCTTTTTCCTTTTCCGCAAACGCTTCCTTAGTCTCAAACTGAAGCCATAATTCATCGCCGCGCCGCGCGGGAACCTGCGCGGCTGCACCGCCACGGCTTGATCCGCCGTCTCCCGCGGATGCCGGACTGCTGCCCGCATTCCCGCCTGCACCGCGCCGGTATCCTCCGCCCTGCCGGTAAGTGCGCTGTTCCTGTGGCATTCCGTTCTCTGCCTGTTCAAACGTACAGATCTGCTCGCAGACGATCTTGGCGTTTTTATCCTCCTCCACGTTGGCATGTCCGCGGATAAATACCTTCTCATCCTCATTCAGCAGCGTATGATAGCGCTCATACTCGCCAGGGAATACGATCACCTCCACCGTACCGAACAGATCCTCGAGCAATAGAAATGCCATCGTCTTATTATTCTTCGTATATTTGATGTTCTTCTCCGTAATCATTCCGCCGATGATAACCTTCTGGTTATCCCGCAGCTTGACCTCGCCGCTCTCCTCGTCCAGCAGGAAATCCGACGTCACTGCCGATATGATTCTGCGCCATTTCTCCTCGTATTCCTCCAGCGGATGGCCGGTCAGATAGATACCGATGACTTCCTTTTCAAAGCCAAGCTTGATCTCCTTGCTGTACTCTCCAACGTTGGGATACTGAATCTCATAGGCTTTTTTCTCCTCCTCCGACACCAGATCAAACAGGCTCATCTGTCCCGCCAGCGACTTCTTTTTCGTCTGCACCTGCTGATCCATCAGAGCGTTGTACACCATCATCATCTGCTGTCTGTTGCCGTCTAAGGTATCGCAGGCACCGGATTTGATGAGATTTTCGACGGTGCGCTTGTTTACCTCAGAGTCCGCCACCCGCTCAATAAAATTCTGCAGGGTACGGTAGGGACCGTTCTGATTCCGCTCCGCTATGATCGCATCCACCACCGAACGCCCGATACTCTTGATCGCATACAGTCCGTAGCGGATGCCGTCTTTCGTCGCCGAAAAACGTCCCTCGCCCTCATTGATATCCGGGGCCAGCACTTTGATTCCCATCTGTCTGCAGGTATAGATATACTCCGCCACCTTCCGCGGGTTATCAATCACGGAGGTCATCAGCGCCGCCATAAATTCCACCGGATAATAATATTTCAGATACGCCGTCTGATATGCGACCACCGCGTATGCCGCCGCATGGGATTTGTTGAATGCGTACTTCGCAAAATCCACCATGGAATCGTAGATCTCATTCGCCGCCTTCTCACTGATACCGTTTGCAATACAGCCTTTGATCCCCTGTTCCTCATTTCCGTAAACGAAATTGTGGCGCTCCGCATCAATGACATACTGCTTTTTCTTACTCATCGCACGGCGGATGTTATCCGCCTGTCCCATGGAATAGCCGGCAAGATTCTGCACGATCTGCATGACCTGCTCCTGGTAGACAATACAGCCATATGTCGGCTCCAGGATCGGTTCCAGTTCCTTGCAGGTGTATGTGATGCTCTCCGGCTCGTTTTTTCCCTTAATGTACTTTGGAATGAAATCCATCGGTCCCGGACGGTACAGAGAGATTCCGGCGATAACATCCTCCAGACTCTGCGGTTTTAACTCCTTCATGAAGTTCTTCATCCCGGCACTTTCAAGCTGGAAGATGCCCTCGCATTTTCCGGTTCCAATCGCATCCAGCACCTTCTTGTCGCCGTAATCAATCTGGATCGCATCCGGATCGCTGTTGTCATTATAATCGATGTGATCGACGTCGATCCGCACACCGTGATTCTTCTCCACAAGGGCAACGGCATCTTTGATTACGGTAAGCGTCCGAAGTCCGAGGAAGTCCATTTTTAACAGACCGAGTTCCTCAATCGTTGTCATGACGAACTGCGTGGTTATCGTGCCGTCTGAAGCTCTGGAAAGCGGTACATACTCATCCATCGCCTTCTGTGAAATCACGACACCCGCCGCATGCATGGACGTATGGCGCGGCAGTCCTTCCAGACGTTTTGCCATATCGATGAGTGTATGCACCGTGTCATCCGTCTCGTACATGGTGCGCAGCTCCGGATTCATGGTAAGCGCCTTATCGATGGTGATGTTCAGTTCGTTTGGAATGTTCTTCGCAATCGTATCACAGAAATTGTACGGCAGATCCATCACACGCCCCACATCGCGGATGACTCCGCGCGCAGCCAGCGTACCGAATGTAACGATCTGCGTCACGCAGTCCTTGCCGTATTTCCCGATTACATAGTCGATGACCTCACTTCGTCTCTCATAGCAGAAATCAATATCAATATCCGGCATCGTGACACGCTCCGGATTTAAAAAACGCTCAAACAGAAGATTATACCGGATCGGATCAATATTGGTGATACCGGTCGTGTAGGAGACAAGACTTCCCGCCGCGCTTCCACGCCCCGGTCCGACCGGGATGCCATGCGTTCTGGCATAATTGATAAAATCCCACACGATCAGAAAGTAATCGACATATCCCATCTTCTGGATAACGGAAAGCTCATAATCAAGCTGCGGCAGCAGCTCGTCATGGCGGTCCGGATAACGCTGGATCAGTCCCTCATGACACAATTTGTTCAGATACGTCCAGGAATCATACCCGTCCGGCACTGTAAAGTGCGGCAGCTTCGTCACGCCGAATTCAATCTCCACATGACACCGGTCTGCAATCTTCTGGGTATTCTCGATTGCCTGCGCGGCATAGGGAAAAAGTGCGCGCATCTCCTCCTCGGATTTGACATAATACTGTCCGCCCTCATAGCGCATCCGGTTCTCATCGGACAACTTTTTCCCTGTCTGCAGGCACAGCAGGATATCATGTGCCTCCCAGTCCTCCGCATAGGTATAGTGCACGTCGTTGGTGGCGACAAGTTCAATACCAAGTTCCTGGCTAAGCCGCATCAGACCGGCATTCACTGTCTTCTGATCCGGAATTCCGTGATCCTGCAGTTCCAGGAAATAATTGCCCTTACCGAAGCATGCCTCATAGCGCTGCGCCGTCTTCTTCGCCTCATCATAAAGACCTCTGACAAGATAACGCTGCACCTCACCTGCCAGACAGGCACTCAACGCAATCAGCCCCTCATGATACTGTTCTAAAAGTTCCATATCGACACGCGGTTTATAGTAGTATCCCTCCACAAATCCCTTCGATACAATCTTCATGAGATTCTGATACCCCTGGTTATTCTCCGCCAACAGCACTAGGTGATAATAGCGATCCTCCCCATGGGACATCTCCCGGTCAAATCTGGAGTTCGGTGCCACGTAGACCTCGCATCCCAAAACCGGATTGATCCCTGCCTTCTTCGCTTCCTTATAAAAATCAATCACGCCGAACATGACACCGTGATCCGTGATGGCTCCCGCTGTCATGCCAAGTTCCTTGATTCGTTTTACATATTCTTTGATTTTATTGGAACCGTCCAGCAGACTGTACTCTGTATGGACGTGTAAATGTGCAAATGACATAATAAATCCTCCGTTTTTTCATTATATTATGAACAACGGAATTATTCAAATCTTTTCACGGATCATTCCCGTGCTTTCCCATAACAGAAATAGATAGACAGACACGTCCCGAAATTGTTTGGTTGATAACAGCGGCAGACCCGCCGCTTAAGAATGAGACAGACTCGTCTCTACATTCCAGACAGGAACTCTTCCACAGTTGTTGAGCGCGCAGCAAGTTTCAGCCACTTTTCCAGTGTCTCATCATCCTGTTCTCCTGCGATGCGCTGCTGCTCTTCTGCCGGAATAGTTCCAAGTTCGGCTGCTAATGACAATATACTCTGTGCTACTTTTGACGCTGCAAGTGACTCCGCCATCGACTCTGCCATTGGCTTCGCGAGCGTCTCTGCCATTGATTCCGCTATCGAAGGTGCCATCAGCTTTGCCCTTCGCTCCGCTTCCTCACGGATATACTCTTCCATCGTCATATAGCCTGCCTCCAATTTTCGATCACGTTTTAGATATTTGACTCTCTCATGAATATTACGGATTTTTTCATCCGGATGCATACACATCGAAACGCACACTCTTAAAATCGCTGTCAAGAAACAGTGTGTGCTCCGCATGCGCCTTCACGCGTGGAATCTCCTTATTCAGGACAATCTCCAGCAGATTTCTGCAGATCTCCTCGTCCTGCAGGGCTGCTGCAAACAAATATACATTGGTCAGATTCAGTTTCTGAAAACTTTCTCCCATATACAAGTACCTCCTCTGTGGGAAGTGCCTGCCTGTAAAATATTATAAATCATTCTTACGTCAAATGTCTATTGGTCGAAATCACGAATTTCCAGATCAGGTTTCTGGATGTCGACTATCTCAGGATGCATTTCTTTCTTTTTTGTGTTATAATGCGTTGCACAAATGTAACAGAAGGGATCTTGATCTACATGGGAAAAACAGGACTGATTGTCGAGGGTGGCGGTATGAAATGCGCTTACAGCGCCGGTATTCTGGACAAGTTTTTAGATGATTCTATCGCATTCGACTATTGTATCGGCGTCTCTGCCGGAGCTGCCAACACGCTCTCCTACCTTGCCGGTCAGCGCGGCAGAAATCTGCGTTTCTATACCGTACATCTTGACGATCCGCGCTATCTTTCTGTCCGCAGCCTGCTTCGCACCGGAAATCTGTTCGGTCTCCAGTATATCTACGGCACGCTGACCAACTCGGATGGTGCCGACCCGATTGACTACGATGCCATCATGAAAAATCCGGCTGAATTTTATATGCCGGCAACGGATGCCCTCACCGGAAGGGCAGCCTATTTTTCCAAGTTCGACATCGTGCGCGACGACTACCGCACCATCATGGCGACCTGCGCGCTTCCTGCGTTCTGCCGCCCGGTCAATGTCAACGGACACTTCTACTACGACGGCGGTGTTGCCGATTCTATTCCGGTACATCATGCCTTAGAACACGGCTGCGACAAGGTTGTCATCATCCTGTCAAATCCGCGCGATTTTGTGAAGCAGCCGGAGGCACACCGGCCGATCTACAAGCGCATGCTGCGCAAGTATCCAAAAACTATTGAAGGAATCGACCACCGCCATATCAATTATCAGGCCTCGATTGATCTTTCCAACCAGCTGGAAAAAGAAGGGCGTGCGCTGATTTTCGCGCCAAGCCGCCATCTGCCGCTCGGCACTTTCTCCAAAAATGCAGCCTTGGAACAGCAGCTTTACGACCTGGGCGTATCCGATTATGAGGCAAAAGCAGCTACTCTCCAGGACTTTTTAAAATCTACGGATCACTCCTAGCTTTCCTCTTCGTTATAAAAACCTTCAGACTTCGTATATTCATATTATACCAGCCTGAAGGTTTCTATAAATCATTTTTCCGCATTCCGCATCCAACCTGCGCCTGTTCACACCTCCACCTTATATGCGATCGCTTCATAAGGTCTTAAGTAGGTTCCTCCTTCGTTCTTGTAATTTCCGATCATAATCTCCGCTTTCTTAGGCACTCCGTCAAAAGCCACATGGTTAGGTGTAAAATTACAAAGTACCACCAGCTTTTTATCATCCAATACTCTCTGGTATGCAAAAATCTGTCCGCTCTCTTCCATCAGCATCTCAAAGCTTCCGCTGACTACAATCTCCTCCTCATGCCGGATCTGGATCAGTCTCCGGTAGAAATTATAAATAGAATCCGGGTCTTTCAGCTGTGCTGCAGCGTTGATTTTTTTATAGTTTTCATTTACCCTGATCCACGGCGTTCCTGTTGTAAATCCGGCATTTGTCTCTGTATTCCACTGCATTGGTGTCCTCGCATTATCACGGCTTACTTTTCCAAGATAACGCATCATCTGCTCCGGCGCTACCCCCTGCACTTCCACCAGTTCATGGTAAGCATTGATGGATTCCAGGTCACGGTAATCTGAAAGATCGGTAAATCCGGCGTTTGTCATTCCAAGTTCTTCTCCCTGATAAATATAGGGCGTTCCTTTCATCAAATGCAGGCATACCCCCAGCATTTTTGCCGAATACTCGCGATATTCCCCGTCATTTCCATAACGTGAAACGGCTCTCGGCTGATCATGGTTGCTCCAGAACAGGGCGTTCCACCCAATGCCCTCCAAACCTTCTTCCCACTTTTTGAAAACCTTTTTTAACGCTATAAGATCGATTGGCTGGTCATTCCATTTCCCGTAAATCCCACTGCCAAGTTCCACATGCTCAAACTGAAATACCATATTCAGTTCCTGCCGGTCTTCCCCCGCATATTTTTTTGCTTCCTCCAGCGTCACACATGATGTTTCCCCGACTGTCATGATATCATATTGGGAGAGAACCTCGCGATTCATCTCTTTTAAATACTCATGCACATGCGGTCCATGTGCACAATACGGTGCCAGATCTCCGTACAAACCATGTATTTCCCCGTCAGGGAATGCCGGGTTCTTTGAAATCAGGCTGATAACATCCATGCGGAACCCATCCACACCTTTTTCCAGCCACCACCGCATCATCTCATATATTTTCTGCCGCACCCTATCATTATCCCAATTCAGATCCGGCTGTTTTTTAGAAAAAATATGCAGATAATACATGTCTGTCGCATCATCATATTCCCATGCGCTTCCACCAAACCACGATCCCCAGTTATTAGGTTCCCTGCCATCCTTTCCTTCTTTCCATATATAAAAATCACGATACGGATTTTCTTTGCTTTTTCTGCTTTCTATAAACCATGGATGTTCATCAGACGTATGATTTACTACAAGATCCATAATAATCCGGATATTACGTATATGCGCCTGCTCCAGCAGCTGGTCGAAATCTTTCATATTACCAAATTCTCTCATAATATTCTGATAATCACTGATGTCATATCCATTGTCATCATTTGGAGATTCATAGATCGGTGAAAGCCAGATTATGTCAATGCCAAGACGCTTCAAATAATCCAGTTTGCTGATGATCCCCTCAATATCTCCAATTCCATCCCCATTGCTGTCGCAAAAACTTCTGGGATAAATCTGATAAATAACTGCTTCTTTCCACCATGCATTTTTCATTCTTCCCACCTGTCTTTCTTTTTACTGCTTCACTGCACCTGTCACAACACCTGAAATAATCCACTTCTGACACAACACATAAAAAACCAGCACAGGCAGAAGAACCAGCAGATAAGAGGCAAACGCCAGGTTATACTGTGTATTGAACTGCCCCTGAAAAATATACTGTGCCAGCTGAAGTGTCTGCTGTTTCTTGTCACTCAGGAGCACCAGCGGCATGAGGAAGTCATTCCATGTCCACATAACAGAAAGAATTGCTACTGTAGCTGTCATCGGTTTTAAGACGGGAAACATAATCCGCACAAACGTCTGAAACGGTGTGGCACCGTCGATGACCGCTGCTTCATCCAATGCTTCCGGAATCGATTTTATATAACCGGTATATAAAAAAGTATTCATCGGCATCCCAAATACAATATACAAAAACGTAATTCCAAGCACATTATCTATGTGAAACTTATTCGCCTCGTTCACCAGCGGAAGCATCAACACGTTAAAAGGTATAAACATGGCACTGATAAAGTAGTAATACAGAAAATTAAAAAACCTGCTCTTTTTTCTGTTTCTTGCAATTGCATAGGATGCCATTGCATTCGTAAATACAGTAAACATCAGATTTACAAGTGTAATAAACAGTGTATTGGCAAATTTTCTCGGATAATCGGTCATATCCCACGCTTTTGCAAAATTGCTCCACTGGATGTGCTTTGGCAATGCCAGCACATGGCTCATCTCCTGCGGACTTTTCAATGCAATCACGACCGTCATATAAAGAGGTCCGAAAATACACACTACCGCAAGCAAAAGCAGAAGCAGGGTCAGCAGTCTGTTTTTCTTT
>ERZ1035032.312-NODE-312-length-41816-cov-16.909892_pt1 | contig 41816 bp, 70 predicted proteins | sample MGYA00520693_ERZ1035032 | MGnify/ENA primary metagenome ERZ1035032 (study PRJEB33766, sample SAMN09781740) | gut metagenome | biome: gut microbiome | host: Homo sapiens | place: Madagascar | study: EMG produced TPA metagenomics assembly of the PRJNA485056 data... | reverse complement strand
AGATGGAGAACATCGGGTGTGCGCTAAAAAATCGTAGGGATGCTGGGAATAAATGGAAACAAAGAGGTGAGAACGAAATGGCTACAGGGAAGCCGACACGGGCGGCAGTGAAAAAAGCGCTGCTGGAGCGGCTGAAAAAAATGAACGCCTGCGACGCGGCAAACAAAGACCTAATGGAGCAGTATTTGGATGCGCGGGACAGGCTCATGCATCTGGAAGATGCCTACATTGACCGATGGAACGAGTACGACGAGGCGGAGACAAACAAAATCGCAACGGAAATTGCGAACATGGGGAAACTCATGAACGCAATGGGGCTGAATGAGACCACCAAGCGCCGCGAGAAGATCGAGGCGGAAATCCGGGAACAGTTGCAGGCCAAAGGCTTGGGCGGGCCGGTGTTTGAAGATCGGATTTCTCAGTTCCTGGCGCTGTGGGACGCTTTTCAGGAGGCAAATAAAAGCCTCCGGGAGCGGGGCAGAAGCTATTTCACAACCTCCAGCTCCGGGAAACTGTACGAAAAGGACAACACGGCAAGTCGGGATATTGTGACATTTGCAAAAGCCATGCAGGACGCGCTTGATTCCATGGAGATCACCGTAAAGGGGTATACCAATCCGGACGATGATGAGCTTTGAGAATTGATTGCCCAGAAATCACAACCTATCTCGACATGATTGAGCACGACGAGGAATACCCCGTGTGCAAAGAGCAAAAAATGCTCGGGAATTTCGTAAAAAATGTTTTCGAAACCGAAAATTTAAGCATAAACCATGAGCAACTAAGCAAATATTTAGGCTATCAAAAGTATTTTCCATACAAGCTGTTTGAATGGGAAATCTTTATGTTCACACTGCACAACTGCGTATACCGGGAGGACGGATTGCTCAGATTCCCGGAGGCGTTTTTGTATATGGGACGCGGCGGCGGCAAGAACGGATACCTGTCTTTCGAGGATTTTTGCCTGCTGACGCCGGTAAACGGCGTAAAGGACTACCACATCGACATCTTCGCCAACTCCGAGGATCAGGCAAAAACGTCCTTTACGGATGTTTACAACGTCATGGAGCGGAACGAGCGGAAATTGCAGAAGTTTTTCAAATGGAATCTCGAGGTTATCACATCCAAACAAACCGGATCACAGCTGCGATTTCGGACATCCAACGCGAAAACCAAGGACGGCGGACGGCCCGGCAAGGTAGATTTTGACGAATTCCATGCCTACGAAAACTATGACGTTGTGCGGGTCGCAAAGACCGGCTTGGGCAAAAAGGAATTCCCACGGAGCACGATTATCACAACGGACGGCGATGTGCGGGACGGCCCTCTGGATCATATGCTGGCCAGAAGTAAGCAGATTTTGCAGGGAGCGATTCCGGATAACGGGCTGCTACCGTTTATCTGCAAGCTGGACGAGAAAGAGGAAGTCAGCGAAGAACGAAACTGGTACAAGGCAAATCCGAGTCTGCGGTACTTTCCAAACCTGCTGGACGAGCTGCGGCGAGAGTATGCGGACTACAGGATGGACAACATCGGGAATGCCGCATTTATGACCAAGCGAATGAACATCCCGCAGGGCAGCATGGAAACCGAGGTCACGGCCTGGGAGAACATTGTGGCTTGCAGCAGACCGGCAAAACGGGAGCCGGATGTGTGGGTGGCCGGAATGGACTTTGCCCGCACAACGGACTTTGTAGCCGTGGTGCTGTTCGGCCTGGCTGGGGATGAATGGGTCTGGCAGCAGCACACATGGGTTTGCAGTCAGTGTAAAGACCTGAGCCGGATTAAGTTTCCAATTCAGGACGCTGTGGAGCGGGGGCTTATTACCTGGGTAGAGGATGTGGAGATACCGCCGGAGCTACCGGCCAAATGGCTGTCCGAACAGATGGCGGAGAAGCGGGTGATCGGCGTGGCAATCGACGATTACCGATTCGGCATTATGAAAAAGGCGCTGGAGGGGGTCGGATTTGTGGCCGGGAAAGAAGGTAACATCCTACAGGTCAAGGGGCGGAACATTATGCAAATCGCCCCAAGACTGATTGCACAGCTGAACCGGCAGCAGGTGGCGTTTGGAGACGATGCGCTGATGCGGTGGTACATCAACAACACCAAGCAGCTACTGGACACCAGAGGCAACATCACATTTGGGAAAATCGAGCCAAAGACGCGGAAAACGGACGGCTTCATGGCGGCGGTGGCTGCGGTGACGATGGTGGATCGGCTGGAGCTGGAGCAAGCGAACAGCGCCATGGGGTTTGGCGTATTTACATTCTAAGGCAAGGAGGCCGGCATGGGAGCATTTCAAAACTTTGTGGACTGGCTGTCGGGCAAAAAAACCGGAGATTACAAAATCGAGGCGGAGCCTGTGGCAGGGGCTACGGAAACGGCAGAAAAAATACTGAATATCAAAATGCTTATGATGGCAAGCGCCGCGGGATACCTGGCGGCGGGGCTGTCTATGTGCCGGTGGCGCACGATTAAGGACGGCAAAGAGGAGAAGGGCGCGGAGTTTTTCCGGCTGAATAACCAGCCGAACGGAAACCAAAGCAAAGCGGAGTTTTGCGCAAGGCTGGTATTTTGGCTGGCGATGCAAAACGAGGCGCTGGTGTTCTCACCGAACGGGAAAGACCTGTACGTGGCAGACAACTGGAACGTGGAGCGCCGGGGGACACAGACGGATATCTATCGGGATGTGAGCGTGGACGACGACACCAGGTCATATACCTTCAGCGCCGCAGAAGTCATGCATATCAAGATGGACTGGACGGGGCTGGCACCGCTACTCAGCAGCATCGGAGACGAGTATGAGACCATGATTGGGACGGCATACGGCGGATACCGGAGGCAGAGCGGGACAAAGGGTGTGTTAAACATCGTCGGGCTGGAATCCGGCACGGAAGCACAACGAACGGCGCTGATGAACCGGTTGCAAGCCCAGCTCAAAACGTTTTTCAACAGCCAGAACGGGGCTTTGACCCTGAATACGGGCTATACCTACACCCCGATTGCGACATCGGCGAGAAACACAAGCGAGATGAACGATATCGCCAATATGACGGACGAGTTTGCAGAACGGCTTGGGCTGGCGCTGCGGGTTCCGGTGGCACTGATGAAGGGCAGCGTAGAGAACACGGAAAATGCAAGAACCGACCTTGTGATGTTCGGAATCCGGCCCATTGCCCAGGCGTTTGAACAGGAATACAACGCAAAGCGGCTGGGAGAAAAGGAATACACACGGGGGTCGAGGCTGTTTATTGACCCACTGCCAATCCAGCTGGGGGACACCAGCGCTCTGCCGCAGTTTTGCGAACGCATGACCAGCTGCGGACAGTACAGCGTGGACGAGCTTAGAGACCTGCGTGGAGAGCCGCTGTTGGGAACTCCGGAGGCGCAGAAGCATTACATTACCAAAAACTACGGTCTACTGGAAAACCCGGATGAAGCGGCGGGACAAGCCGCAGACGGGGCACAGGGCTCTAAGGACAACGAAATACCGGAAGGGGGTGAGACAACATGATCGTGCCATATCAGTTTGCGGCACCGGCGCAGGGAAATGAACCGGCTCACCTGTATATTTTGGGAGACATCGTGGAGGGCGCGTGGACTTGGCCCGGGGAAGGCAGTCCGGTGACACTGCTGGACAAACTGGGGGAATGCGGCGCAAAGGAGCTAATCTGCCACATTGATTCCTACGGCGGCAGCACGTCGGCGGGAATCGCCATGTACAACATGCTTAAAAATTGCGGGGTAAGCGTTACCACCATTGCGGAGGGATTCTGCTGCTCGGCGGCAAGCCTGGTGTTTATGGCGGGGGACAAACGGCTCATGCGGGGCGCAAGCCTGCTCATGATCCACAACGCCTGGGCAAATGCGGCGGGGAACGCGGCAGAACTACGAAAGACGGCGGATGACCTGGATAAAATCAGCAAAACTGCGGCGAACATCTACCGGGAACACACAAGCCTGGAAGACGGAAAGCTGGAGGAACTGCTGGACGCAGAAAGCTGGATTGACCCGGAGGAGGCCGTACAGTGGGGATTTGCCACGGCGGTAGAGCAGGAGAAACCGCAGGAGGATGCAGCGTATTCCTCGGCGTTCCAGTGCATCAGAGATGCGCTGAGAAAAGAACCGGAACCGCCAAAGACGGCGTTCCAAAAAATGTTTCAAAATTTTATGTAAAGGAGCGAAAGCGAATATGGGAATCAAAATGACCAAAAGCCTGGAAGACAGCAAGAAGGAGTTTCGCGCTGCGTACTCCTCTGCCATGCAGGAGGGCAGCGAACAGAAAATGATTGCCTGCCTGGAGAGCTACAGCGAAAACGTGTGCGCGGCAATGCTTCAGGAGGCGAGAAGCCTGACAGAGGAGCAGCGGGGCAATACTGCGGTATTGGCGGCAAGGGGCGTTCGGCAGCTGACCAGCGAGGAAACCGCATACTACAAAGCCTTGGCGGCGGCAATGAAAACCGACGTGTCCGGCGTGAAAAACGCGCTGACTGACATTTCCGTCACCATGCCGGAGACCATCATCGACCAGGTGATGCAGGATGTAAAGTCCAACTTTGAGCTGCTGGACGCAATTGATTTTGTAAACTCCAGCTACATGACCAGCTGGATTTACAACAAGCAGGGCGTACAGACCGCAAAGTGGGGCGCAATCGGCAGTGCCGTCACCAAGGAGCTGTCCGGCGCGTTTGGCAAAATCAGCGTGACCACCTGCAAGCTGACCGCATTCATGGCGGTGAGCCAGGACTATCTTGACCTGGGTGCGGCATGGCTTGACCGGTACGTGCGGGCAATTCTCACCGAAGCGGCAGGAACAGCCATGGAGGCTGCGATTGTGGACGGCGCAGGAAACGCAGACAGCGCAGACTGCCCGGTTGGCATGACCAGAGACCTGGACAAGGGTAGCACAGACGGCTCTACCGGACTGACCACCTATCCCCAGAAGACCGCAACCAAGGTGAAGAGCCTTGACCCGGCGACTTACGGCGCGATCCTGGCAAAGCTGTCGAAGACTCCAACCGGAAGAAACAGAAAGGTCAGTGGTGTGATTCTGGTGTGCAATCCGGAGGACTACTTTACCAAGATTATGCCTGCCACTACCTATATGACGCCTTCCGGCGGCTACGTGTCTAACGTCCTCCCGTTCCCCACCAGGGTGATTCAGAGCGAGGGATGCCCCAAGGGAAAGGCAGTGGTTGGCCTTGGAAAGCAGTACATCGGAATGCTGGGAGCGGGCAGCAAGAAGGGCGTTGTCACCTATGATGACTCCGTGCAGTTCCTGGAGGACAACCGGGTATACAAGATTCGGCTGCTTGGCAATGGACGGCCCAAGGACAACACCAGCTTTGAGGTGCTGGACATCTCCGCGCTGGAGGCGCTGGCCTATAAAATCGTGCAGGAGAGCACCGGAGAAGCGGTGGGAGGCTAAACAATGGCACTGATGGAAGATGCGCTGGCGTATCTCCAAATCACCTGGGAAGACAAAACCCTCCAGCGTAAGCTGGAGGGCGGGATTGAACGGGGGAAGGTGCTGCTGGAGGAATATGCCGGGACAACGCTCAACTTTGACGTTCCGGGCACGCCGCAAGCGCTCCTATTTGATTATCTCCGGTATGTGCGGAGCGACGCAACGGAGATGTTTGAGATCAACTATCAGCGCGACCTGATGCGCCTGAGAAACCTGTACGGTGTGAACGGGGAGGAGCTGGAGGAGTAGCCATGAGAAGCATTGAAACACCTCTGGGGCCGCAGACGTTCACGGACGGGCTTGCAATTTTCCACCGGGCAAAAAATGAAGCCGGAAAGGGCGATAGACCGAAATACACCATGGAGGAATTCCTCCGGGTGCCGTTTACCGAAAAAAAGGTAGGCGACGTAAGGTATTATGCGGCCATGCAGGCGGACAGCAGAATTTCGAAGGTGGTGAGAATCCCGCGCGTTTCAGGCATTCAGCCATCCGGGGACATTGTAACGCTTTCCGGGGATGACCGGCAATACAAGGTACAAAAAGTCGCACGGAACACCATGACAACCCCGGAGAGCCTGGACGTGACGCTGGAGATCAGCAAGACACAGTACAAAACGGAGGTGGCCGAGGGTGACAGTACAGGAGTTTAAGGACAAGCTGGTGGAGGCGGTCAGCGTGCCGGTCTACCACCTGATGGCGGCCCCGGACGACGAATGCCCCGTGCTGTGCTGGCAGGAGCTGGAGACGAACAGCAGCTACGGGGACGATGCACCGGTGGCAACCGTGGCACTGTGTCAGCTGGACTACTACACCGCGAAAGAATACGACGATGTACCGGGCACCATCCAACTGGCGCTTGATGACATGGGCGTAAATTATCAGTTTGACGGCATGGCATATGACAACGACCGGGAGGAATGGCGGTATATCTGGACGGTGACATTTTTAGGCGGTGTGTAGATGTGGGGAAGATCATATTCACCAGCAACTCCCAAAAGCTGTTTGAGCTGGCGCTGGACGCAGGGGAAGAAAACGTGGAAGCGGCAGTGGAAGCCGGGGCAAAGCTACTGAAGACCTACACCTACAACAAGGGCAGGGCCATGGGCGTAAAGCGAACCGGCGATACGCTGAGGGCTCTGACCGTGAAAGCGCCGAAAAAAGGCGCGGATGGCTGGGAATGCTACGTGACCTACACCGGGCGGAACCGAAAGGGGAACCGAAATGCGGAAGTGGCATTTATCAACGAGTACGGGAAGCGAAAGCAACCGGCAAGAGCGTTTAACCGGCTGGCGGTAGAGACAGGAGAACAGGCAATCGTACAGCGCATGGAAGACGTGCTGCTGAAGAAAAAATAGAAAGGAATGATTTGATGGCAACCAATAAATTTGGCGTGGGCGTGAGACGGATGATGATTTTTCCGCTGAAGGCGGAGACGGACACGGAAAGCCCCACCTATGATGCAGCGCTGGAAATCGGAGACACCAACGCGATTAAGGCCAGCCCCACCACCGCGAACGCTACCGCAGACGGAGACGACAAGCAGGTGGCGAACATCTCTCAGGTGACAGGCTGGACGGTGGAATGGACCGGTTGGGGCGTACCTGCGGAGACTGCGGGAAAACTGTACGGCCACACCCTGACCGGCACCAGCACCAAGCAGGTGGATGAAAAGATGGAGGATATCGCGCCTTACGTCGGCATCGGCTATCTGCGCACCATGGCAGACAAGACCAACAAAAAGACCTTTATGGCCTACTACTACTACAAGGCCCAGGCGGTGCAGGGAGACGAGGAGAGCACCTCCGGCGGCTCCAGCTTGAACCTTGCGTCCACCACCGTGACCTTTAACGCAATCGAGCCGAGCTTTGGCCCCACCAGAAGCTATCAGGAGTTCGACACCGAGGCTACGGCGGTGGAGTGGCTTAAAACCAAGGCCGGTCAGGCGGGTTAAACCATGGGCGGCGTACTGAATATGCCGAGGGTGACACTCGGCGGATGGAAATTCCGGCTCCTGTGGAACGGACGGGCCATGATTGAATGGACACAGCAAGCAGATGAAGACCAGGACTTCGGGATGGAAAGCCCGGAGCGGGTGGCAGCAATAATGCACCTGATGGCGCGGGAAGCATCCGCCGCTTGCAGCGTCTACGGTTACGACGCAGACCCGGTGCCGGACACGGAAGAACTGGAAAAATATCTCCGGTACGCTGCGGGGCCCTGGGAGATACAAAGCGCGATTGACAGCATCAATGCGGCCATTATGTACGGAACCTACCGGGACTACAAACCAGAGGAAAGCGACATGGTGGACATTGACACGATCGAGTTAAAAAAAAACTAAGTGAAATGGGTGCCGCGCCGGACGACGACACGCTATCGGCGGCAAGCTATATAGCGGTGGGCGTCCGGTGCGGCCTTAGCATCCAGGAGACCTTGCAGTACCCGGTCGGGATCATTACCGACCTTTGGGAGATTTACAAGCAGTCACACGGGTTGACGGAAAATGCAGAGCAATAGGAGGTGGCAGCATGGCAAACGGACGCAGTATTGCAACCAAAGTGAGCATTGAGGGAGAAAAAGCGTACAAAAGCGCAATCAGCAGCATCAATACGGCGCTGAAAACGCTGAAAACGGAAATGACTGCGGTAACAGCGACGTTCCAGGGCAATGCCAACTCCCAAGAAGCACTAAGTGCAAAATTAAACACGCTGGTAAACACGCTGGCAAAACAGCGTGAAAAAATAGAGACACTAAACAAAGCGATTAAAGCGGGGAAAGAAGCCCAACAGCAGTGGCAGAACCAGATTGCGAAAACGCAGACGGCGCTTGACAAGAACGCCGAAGAAATAGAAAAACTGGGCAAGGCCACAAGCGGAGGTGCGACTCAGTGGCTTACATATAAAAAGCAACTGGACGCAACAGAACAGGAGCTGGAGGAGCTTAAAAACACAGAGGGTGACACGGCGGAAGCTCAGGAAGAATTAAAAACAAAAATTGCCGAGCTGAAATCGAAAATGAAAGAGCTGGACGACAGCACCGGAGGCGTTTCGGAGAAAATGGGGGCGCTGCTGGAGGAACAGGAAAAGCAGACGCAGACCATGACCAAACAGCAGGAAGGGCTCCAGAAGGTAACAGACAAAACGGAACGATGGCAGGCGCAGCTCAATACCGCGAAAGCGGAGGAAGCGAATCTGACTGTTGAAATCAATAAAACAAACGGGTATCTGGAAGAAGCGAAGAACGCCTCTGATCGTTGCGCCACCTCCATTGACAAGATGGGCAAGGAAGTCAAAGAAGCGGCAGAGGACATGGGGGACGGCGCAGACAGCGCGTCCCGGGTCGGCGAATCCTTTGACACCCTGTCCTCCATACTGGTTACTTCCGGCGTTGCTGAGGGAATCCGCAAGGTTGCGTCGGCGCTGAAAGAATGCGTGGACGTGTCGGCAGATTTCCACTACACCATGGCGACGGTGCAAGCGGTATCCGGCGCGACCACGGACGAAATGGGCAAGCTGGAGGCACAGGCGAAGGACTATGCATCTACCACGGTGTTTATGGCCCAGGACGTGGCGAACGCCTATCAGGTCATGGGTCAGGCGGGCTGGACGGTAGACGAGATGCTGGACTCCATGGCGGGCACCATGAGCCTTGCATCGGCCTCCAGCGAGGATTTGGGAGACACGACCAACATTGTTGTGGACGCTATGACTGCATTCGGCTATGGTGCGGATCAAGCGGGACACTTTGCGGACGTGCTGGCAAGAGCTTCGGCGGACACAAACACCTCGGTGGCCCTGCTGGGCAACAGCTTCCAGGCCTGTGCTACAACAGCGGGCGGTATGGGCTACAGCATTGACGACGTGGCGGTAGCTTTGGGAATTATGGCAAACAACGGCCTCAAAGCGGAGATGTCCGGCACGGCGCTGACCACGGCGCTGACCAGAATGTCCGGCGCAAACGAGACGGCGAACGGGGCCATGGAAGACCTGGGTCTTACCATGTTTGACACAAGCGGGAAGGCAAAGCCGCTGGGACAGTTCCTCGGGGAGCTGCGGGACAGCTTCGCGGGGATGACCGAGGAGCAGAAGATTAACAACGCCTATATGCTGGCGGGTCAGCGGGGCATGAAGGGTCTGCTGGCTATTGTCAATGCCAGTGACGAGGACTGGAACAACCTGACGGAATCCATTGCAAACTGCTCCGGCGCGGCGGAGGATATGTCCAATATCCAGCTGGACACCTACACCGGGCAGGTAAAATTGACGCAAAGCGCGTTGGAAGGGCTGGAAATCGCGGTAGGAGACAAGCTGACACCGGCGCTGGGAGAGCTGGCGGAAGGTTTTACAAAGGCGCTCAACGGCATGACGGGGTTTGTCAACAACAACGAGGCGGCGGTGCCGGTGATTACAGGCGTGGTGGCGGCGCTGGCAACGTTTACAACCGGGATCACAGTAGCGACAACAGCGGTAAAGGTGTTCCAGTTGGTGACAAGCACCCTCGGCGGAGTGCTAAATCCGATTGCTTTGGCAATCGGAGGAATCAGCATTGCGGCGGGGCTGTTGGTGACGGATTTCACGGCGCTGGGTGGTGCAGAAGAAGACTTCCGGGCAAAACACGAAGCAACAATGGCGAGTTTTGACACCGAAACGGAAAACGTGGCGGTGTTGGCGGCAAGACTGGACGAACTGACAAGCAAGTCAAGTCTTAATGCAGCAGAGCAGGCAGAAGTGGAAGCAATCGTCGGAAGCCTAAACGGGAGTATCCCGAATCTGGGGCTTGAATACGACAAACTAACCGGCAGCGTGAATATGACAACGGACGCCATCGTTGCAGCGGCAAAAGCGATGGCGAACCAGGAAAAAATCACAGAAGACTATGAGCTGCTGAACACGTTGACCGATAAATTGGCGGAATCGCAAAACACCCTCGGAGAGTCCGAAATCAGCCTTGCGGAGGCGCAAGACACATACGACACGGCGCTGAAAGAATACAACGAGCATTTGGGTGAAGCACCGGGCGTTGTGTCCGAATACAAAGATGCGCTGAACAATGCGAAAGATGATCTGGAATTTTGGGAAGAACAGGTACAACGGGACACGGACGCGACAAGCGGATATCAAACGGAAATCGACAACACGACGGCAGAAATCAAAGAGCTGAGCTCTGCGACCACAACAGCAAGCGAAGAAAACGAAAATTTTGCGGAGTTTACGGAAGCCGCCGGGGATGCTCTGGAAGCCGAAACCGAGGAGATGAAGGAGGCCAACGAGGCACTGGCGGATGTATACGCCAAGGCCAAGGACGCAACGGAATCCGGCGGAGACCTAAGAGACGTTTATAACGAGCTGGAAAGCGAGTTCGAAAAGTACAAGGACACCGCGTCGGAGGCGGCGGTAAAGACAGCGGAAATACAGCTGGCGGCACTGAACCTGAGAGCCACCAACGAGGAACTGATTACGCAGTATCCGGGGCTGGTGGCCGGGGTGGAAAGCCTGGGCTATCCGTTGGAAAGCCTCAGTCAATGGCTGATTAACAACGAGATCAGCGCGGAGGAATGGGGCGAAGGCGTAAACAGCGTCAAGGACGGGATTGTAAACGGGTTCCAAGAGCTGAGTACGGACGCAGAAATCTCACTGTCGGAAATGGCGGCGAACCTGAAACACAACGTACAGGCATACCAGAGCTGGGACGAGAACCTGACATACCTGATGCAGCAAGCGGTTGATGCGAACGATCAGGGGGCAATCGACCTGGTAAACCAGATGCGAGACCTTGGCGTAGGGTATGCGGCCCAGGTGCAGGCCATGCGGGACGACACGTCGGGAATATTCTGGGACATGGCGGACGACATGGAAGCGGCAGGTCAGGCGGGCGCAACCGGATACTACAACGGGGTCGAAGGGAGCAAAGAAAGCGCCACAGGCGTATGGAACGAAATCAGCACGACAGGTGCAACGGAAGCACAAACAGGAGATTACGAAGGAGCCGGTGCGGCCAACGCAGAGGATTACGCGGGCGGGGTAGAAGACCAGACTGGAACCGTGGAAACGGCTGCGGAGGCGGTATCGGACGCCGGTGCGGGCGCTGCTGAGGGCGAAAAGAGCAAATACAGGGACGCAGGCGGGAGCGCGATCACCCAGTTCAAAATCGGGATGCTGGGCAAGCAAGAAAGCGTCAAGGTGGCGGCGCAGACCATAGCGGCAAGCGCGGCAAGTCAGTTTAACTCTGTGAGCTGGTACAACGTTGGATACAACATTGCAGCGGGCGTGGCGAGAGGGATTAACGCCAATAGCTGGATGATTAAACAAGCGGCGGAAAATGCTGCGCAGAATGCATACGAGGCGGCAAAAGACAAGCTGGGGATTCGGTCTCCAAGCCGGGTCATGGCAGAGGTAGGCCGGTATTATGACGAGGGCTTTGCACAGGGCATTACGGAGCATATCAGCGAGGTAACAAAGGCAGCAAATCGGATGTCACGGGAAAGCGCAACGGGCGTTTACGGGGCAGGAAGAAGCGCAGAAACGGCGAAAAAGAGCGCGGGCAACGACAACGGGAATCAGAAGCTAGAAAAAATACTGGAGCAGTACCTGCCGGAAATCGTAGAAAAGATGGACAACGGGAGCGGGATCACTGCAAAGGGGCTGGCGAAGGCGGTAGCACCGTATATCGACAGCGATCTCGGCAACAAAGAACGGAGGAAGCGCCGTGGCAACTAATCACTACCACTCGGTGGATTTTACAAGGGAGGCAAACGGGGAGACGGTAACGTACAACTCCTATGAGGATTGGGGGCTGTACCTGACGGAGCCGGTGGTGGTCTCCGCCCCGGAACCAAACACCTATATGGTGGAGGTTCCAGGGCGGAACGGAAGCCTCGACCTGACGGAAAGCACCATCGGGACAGTGACCTATCAGGACCGGGAGATTGAGTTTCCGTTCCTCTGCCGGAAGAAGCGAAGGGAATGGAACAAAATCTACACGGACGTGATGAATGCGGTACACGGGAGAAAATGCGAGATTACGTGCAGTGACGATCCGGAATACACCTATGAGGGACGGGTGACGGTGGACGAATGGGACGCTGACGGGACAATGGCATTTCCGACGCTTCGGGCGACGGTAAGACCGTTTAAGACCGAAAAAACGGAGCGGGAATATGCGGTGGAGCTGTCGGCAGAGAGTGAAAAGAAAATCAGGCTGATTGGCGTCAGGAACGACATGTATACGCTAAACTCCGGCAGCGGTGACGCGAAGAAAACGGTGATCGTATTTGGCTCTAAAAACGTAAGGAGCGTTGACTGGAGCCTGTTCAAGGCGCTGACGGTGGAATACGACAAAAAAGCCGGAAGGAAAGTAAGCATCACGGTCAAAGCCGGGGAAAAAAGCGTGGGAAGTCTGGAGCAGGTGCAGAGCACGCATAACGCCTGGACACTGGAAAAAGCCAAGACCACAATCGATTGGGAAAAAATCTACAGAGTGACCGTGACGGGAGATGTAAGCAACGTAAAGATATACGGGACGCTGCAAGCAAACGCGACAATCACGGTGGAAGGGTCGGCGAAGCCGGTAATCCCAACCATTGAGACAACCGCAGACGTAAAGATCACGGTCAACGGGCAGGCCTATGACGTGACCGAAGGAACCTATTTTAACGAAAATATTATAATCCGGAATGACCCGGCGACGTTTGCAATCGCGGCAAAGAATGCAGTGACCGGCGGAGAGACTGTGACGGTCCGGTACAGGAGGGGAAGCCTATGAACGTGAACAGCAACCCGGCGCTGTGGGCGATTTATGCGGGGGATGTGTGCATCGACCATCCGAACCTGTACGATCAGGGACGGGTAGTTGCGGACATCGAAATTGATCTGGAGGTAAACGCACATGGGTCGATGAAATTCACGGTGCCGATTACAAACCCCGGGTATGATACGGCAACACAGCTGGGGACGGTTGTAATTGCAACTTACGGAGGGAGAAAAGTATTCCGGGGGCGGGTGGCGGACACCACGCGGGACTTTTACAACAATGTGGAGGTGTACTGTGAGGGGCAGTTGGCGTTCCTTTGCGACTCCATGCTGCCGCCGTTTGCCTACAAGGGCACCGTGACAAACTTTCTGAAGTTTATCCTGGACACACACAACAGTGAGGTGGAAGATTACAAAAAGCTCTACCTGGGAACGGTGACGGTGACAGACCCGGACAACAATGGAGTGCTGGTACGTTCCAGCGAATCCAGCATATCCAGCTGGGAGGCGGTATCGGGGCGGCTGATTGATATGCTGGGCGGGTACGTAATGGTCAGGGAGACGGACGGAAAATATTATGTGGACTACCTGGCGGAGCTGACCGAGAAAAGCAACCAGACCGTGGAATTCGGGGAAAATCTGCTTGACCTGGAGGAACACATTGACACCGAGAACATTGTAACGGTGCTCTACCCGTTCGGGGCAAGGATTGAAGAAAAAGGAACCAACGAGAACACCTATGACAAATACATGGAGGAACCGGAATCACCGGGCCTGACGGAGTGGCACGGAAACCGAGTGACGGTGCGGGAGGCCAACGGCGGAACCATGTATGTGGAGGATACGGACGGGATCAATGCGTGGGGAAAAATCTGGGGGACGAACGTATGGGACGATGTGACGCTGCCCAGCAATCTGCTGACCAAGGCGAAAGCGTGGCTGAAAAACCAGATAAAGGCCACGACGACCATCGAACTGAACGCCGTAGACCTGAACATTGTAAACATTGAGATTGACGATATCCAGCTGGGGGAAATTGTACACGTGAGGTCAGCGCCGCACGATCTGGAGACGGATATGCCGTGCCTCAAAATCCATCTAGAGCCGGGAGCACCGGACAAAAGTACGGTGACGCTGGGGGCCACGGCAACGGAGCTGACCAAGAGCATTGCCAAAGAAAAGCAGGAAGCCACAACACCGGACGAGATCGTGAAAAAGGTGTGGGAGCGGATGACGGCGGCTGAGGGGGTGGCGACGTAATGTACACCATCAAGCGGGAGACGCTGGCGGCGATCACGGAGAAAATCCGCGAGAAGACACACCGGACGCAAACGATTCTCGGGGAGAATATCCCGGCGGAAATTGAAACGATCTGGGCGAAACCACCGAACATCAACACCAACGGCGGGGTATCGCCGGACAGCTCAAACTTTGACGGGGCCATGGCGGCGGTGATTTGCGGCATGACCTATTGGAATGCAAAGGCAAGCGGGACACGGGCGTTTGCATACCAGGACGGATACGGCCCAATGAAGCCGACCAACGCGGACGGGACTGGGAGACTATCTGATGAAAACGGGGCGGGCGTTATGGACTGCTCGTCCTACACCGGTTTTGTGCTGCGAGGGATCGGGTACCGCAAAAGCCCGTTTGCGGGGATCACCGGGGCGAATCAGTCCTATGCTCCACAGAACGTGAAAGCAACAAATGACGCATGGGCGGAACCGTTTTTTGATAAGCAACCGCTGGATGCCGACATTGCATACATCGGGGACAAATACAAGACGACGGACGGGTACCTGCGGATTGTGACAGCCTCGGACATTGCGGCCTACTATGCCAGGATGTCACTGACATTCTGGCCCGGGGAGCGAGATGTAAAGCCAGGAGACCTGTGTTTTTTCTACAAAACAAACGATAACGGGACACTGGTGTATCCAAAGCGATATTTCGGAATCAGCCACGTGGGCATGATGATTAGCGAGGACAAATTTTTGAACATCACCAGTTACCCGGCAAGCGGAAACCTGATTGTAACAAGCACGTCGGCAAGAGCACCGTTTATATACGCGAGGCCACTGTACGGGGCCCTGGCGAACGGCGCACGCGGAGATTTAAGCGCCGGGGGAACAGACCTTATCCCGGACGTTTGGTCGGGGATACCGCAAGGGAGCAGCACCACAAACGGACTGGGGTTCACACTGACCGGGAAAAAATTGAGTCTGAGCGGACAGGCAACGTCCGGCATTACAAAAACGCTGATCTCAAAATCCTGCCCGGTGCAGCTGCCGCCGGGAACATACAAGCTATCCGGATTTGTCAACGGAACGGGAACCAACACGAAAAATGCAAGTCACTCCATGTGGGGCATCCGGCTATATGATGCAGACACCGGGAGCGGGATCACCGGAACGACGACCAGCAGCGACGGGGCCAGTACGGCGGAGAGAACGCCGGTGTGGGATATTGGAGGCGGCGCAACGTTTACGCTGACGGGGACGACGAGGGTTTACGCAAATATGTGGCTGACAAGCAGCATGAACGTGAGCGGGATTTCGGCGGAGCCGAAACTGTATAGAATGTGAAAGGAGTGAGGAAATGGAAATTGAGTTATCCAACGGACAGCTAAAATTCTGGCAGTGGGACACGAAGCAGCGGGTCAAAGTGCCGGAGAATGTGCCGACGGTACATTTTAAGTTTGGGGCCTCTGCGGTGGAACTACCGGTAACAGACCGGTGGGCAAAAGTGCCGGACGAACTGCTGCAAACCGGGAAAGACATCCTGCTCTGGACGTACAAAGAGGATCACACCCTGGATACTGCGCGAATACCGGTGGAGAAAAGGCCAAAACCGGCGGGATACGCATACACCCCGACGGAGATTAAAACGTGGGAACAGCTAGACGCGAGGATTGAAGCGCTGGAAAAGGGCGGTGGCGGCGTTGCCGGTGTATCCTCCGTCAACGGTCAGACCGGAGCTGTAACAATCACAGCCTCCGGGATCGGAGCCGCAACGCCGGATGAGGTTACGTCCACTGTAAATAGTGCCTGGGCCGAGGCGCAGAAGACGTTGCAACCGATGTTTGATGCCAAACAGCCAGTCGGTGACTACATCACGCAGACTGGATTGCAGGACGCAACCAATGCCGCCTTGGCGCAGGCAAAAGCGTCCGGGAAGTTTGACGGAGCACCAGGTGCCCCGGGAAACGATGGGCTGTCAATCAACTGGCGCGGCGAGTACGTAGAGTCTACAGCCTACGCAAAAAACGACGCAGTATCCTATGGCGGCAGCGCCTATATCATGGTCTCTAATAGCGTCATTGGGGCTGTGCCTGGGATTGATGATGATTGGCAGCTCATGGTGCAGAAGGGCGATGCGGGCGCTCAAGGCCCAGCTGGTGCTGGACTTGATGTCACCGGCGCCACCGTCGGCCAGACTGTTAAAATCTCTGCTGTTGACAGCAACGGCGTGCCGACGGCGTGGGTGCCGGTGGATATGGCAAGCGGTGGTGGAGAATGGAATACCATTGTTGATACAACACTAACGGAGTCTGCGGCTTACAACCAGGAGGTGCAGCTTGCAGGATATCACGAGGTTGTTGTATGTTTTCGGCTGCCAAAAGTCGATAGCGTCATACAGCTCGGCAACTCTTACTCTCCGGTTGGACAAGCGGGACTATACTATGGGAAAATAGGAGCCACAACCTACCCATGGGTGTACAGGAGCCACGCTTGGTGTGACGCGGATGGGAACATCATTGACTCGATTATAGTAACCGGCGCGGAAGGTGGGATTGGGGTGTACTTGAATATAATGACTCAAGCAACGAGTCAGAAGAAAATATATAATCGCATGAAGCTCGACAAAGAACTACCTGCCGGGACTCAGATATGGATTAAAGCGAGGTAAATCGAATGAAAATATGCGAAAACGGAACCGTCCGCGACATGACCGCCGCAGAAATTGCGGCCATGCAGGAGGCGCAGCTCGCAATGGAGCAAAACGTTACGCCGCTGACGGACAATGATAAAATTGCATTAATGCTGGCGGCTATCCCGGAGGAACCGGTGCCGACGGTGGCACCAAAGGTAGGGTACAGGTGGAAACCGGCGTATAGCTCATCCGCTGGATTTGCGTGGGAACTGGTGGAAGACCCTGACGCGCTGGGAACCCTGTCAAACCCACTGCGCTGGACGGAGGGGCATGAGGTCAAGGCAGGGTACCACTATACCGACGGCACAAACATCTATGTCGCGTTGGAGGACGGTGTGCCGACTGGGTTTGAAGACGAAACATATTTTGCGGAGGTGTAATTATTGGAGCTTGTGATTGCAATCGTGCCGCCACTCATTACAGGGGTGCTGGCGCTGGTGGGCGTGGTGATTACTAGCCGCAGCACGGCAAAAAAGATGCAGGCGAACCTGGAGAAAAACCAGGCGGTTACGGAGACGAAGATTGAGGAGCTGACCCGGGAGGTCCGGGAACACAATGGATTTGCACGGCGGATGCCCGTCGTTGAGGAGCAGATCAAAGTCATTAACCATCGGATTAAAGATTTGGAGGCTGATAATCATGACCATTAAGACAAAGATGTGGTGGAAGGCAGCTGGTATCCGCGCCGTGAAAACCGTGGCGCAGACGGCAGTTGCAATGATCCCCGTCGCCGTGACCATTGGCGCGGTGGACTGGGTAACTGTGGTGGGCACTGCAGCGCTGGCGGGCGTTGTGAGCCTGCTGACGAGCATTGCAGGACTGCCTGAAGTGGACGTGGAGGGGGATAATAACGATGGCTAAAAACTACACACCTGAAATCATGGAGACCATCAAATCTATGGCATACGGTATGACCGACACCGAAATCTGCACCAACTGCGGCATGGACGCTGCGGAGGTGGCACGCATCCGGACGGAGTATGCGGAAGATATCGCGGAGCGGAAGGCCGCGCTGAAGGAGGCTGGATACTGTGGCTAAACAGCTGTGTATCGACGTATCGGAGCATAACGGTTCCATCAACTGGGCAGCGGTCAAAAAGGCTGGGATCAACTATGCCATTATCCGCGACGGGTACGGCACGAGCCACGTTGATAATTACTTCAAGCGCAATATGGAGGGCGCGATTGCGCAGGGCATCCATATCGGTATCTATCATTTTTCCTACGCCCTGTCGGCGGCGGGAGCAAAAGCAGAAGCGGAATACGTGCTACAGCTGATTAAGCCATATAAAGACAAGATCGTGCTGCCGGTATTTTTTGATTTTGAGTACGATACCGTGGACTACGCAAAAAAGCAGGGCGTAACCCTGGGCAAGGAGGCGTTCAACGCCCATACCGTGGCGTTTTGCGATACCATTCAGGCGGCGGGGCACCGGGCTGGCGTCTACTACAACCTGGACTATCTGCGGCGGTACGTGGACAAGGAGCGGATTGGCAAGTACGTCCAGTGGTATGCCCAGTATTCCAGCACCGCATCTGCGACCGCCTGGGATTTGTGGCAGTACTCCAGCAGCTACACCATTGCCGGTTGCTCCGGAAAGTTTGATGTCAGCGTGCTTAAAAATTCCGGGAGCGTCACCAACAGCCGGAAGTATGGGCTGGGCTGGAACAAGGATGATAAGGGCTGGTGGTACGCAGACACCGAGACCACATACTACAAGGAGCGCTGGGCGAAGATCAACGACAAGTGGTACAGCTTTGACAAGGAGGGCTACATGTTGAGCAATACGTGGCAGGTAGAGGCCGGGGGTGACACCTATTACCTCGGCGCGGAAGGAGACATGCAGACCAACATGGTTGTAGGCCTTGGCGCAGACGGCAAGCTCCAGCCGATGGAGCCGTGGTATCACACTCTGGGCGAGGTGCCGAAGGGATACCGTAAGGAGCTGGACAAGCTGGTGGACGCCGGGAAGCTTAAGGGCAAGGGCGGAAGCGGAGATGATATGGTGCTGGATATGCCGCTGAGCGCACTGAGGGTGCTGATTATCCTGAGCCGATAACAGGAGGTGGCGGAGATGCAGATCAAGGACTATACAGTTCCGGAGTTGGAGCATTTCCGGGCAACCTGTAATTTTACCAGCCTGGAGCGGGAGTTTTTCGACCTGCGGGCGGCAGGGGTCACGATGGAAAGCTGCTGCGACGCAATGGGGTATTCCATTGGCGGGATACGGCATATTTCCGGGCGGGTAAAAAATAAGATGAAACGGGTATAACAAAAACTCCCCCTCCGAGATGGAGGGGGAGTTTTGCGATTATGCATCAGCGGCTTGCATGATACAAATAATCTAAATAAAGTATATATTTCAATCCACAGGGCTTACGCCCTGACAAACACATGATAGCATCAAAACATGATCCTGCCAAGGCGTTTTACAAAAATTCCCCTCCAAAAATGGAGAGGAATTTTTGCGACTGTGCATCGGTAGACCGAGCTGCAACTAATCTAAACAAAGTACACTTTTCAATCCACTGAGGTTGTCCCCCAGACAAATTTATAGTAGCATCAAAAGGCGATTTTGTCAAGTAGCCAAACAAAAATAACCTCCGCCTTTGACGGAGATTATTTTTGCTCGATCAAGATATAATCTATATTTCAATCCACAGGGCGTAAGCCCTGACACGCTGCATACTCCAATCTATCTTAGGTTCATCCCCACAGGTGTGGGGTTATGACTGGCATATGCAACAGTTGTAGGTCTCCCTACGCTGGCAGTATAGCATGGTTACGCTGGACTGTCAAGTAGTTTTTTGAGGATCACGGGGATTCTTTGCTGTTGATCCACTCATAGCAAACGGAGTATGCGTCATTGAGCTCACGTTCTGCCTCCGCGTCCTTTTCATCCTGGGGCCTGCTGTCAAAGAGCCGCTTGACAAGGGCGAGACCCTCACGGAAATAGTATTTGCGCAGAGCCTCCAACTTGGTGTATGCGTCCCGGTGTTCCTTGATTAGCTGGGCGCGCACCTCACCCGCTACCTCAAAATAATGCGAGGTCATGTCGTTTTGTGCAGTGTTCTCAATGGATTTGTCGGCGAAAACAGAGCGATTGTAATTATAGATGCTGTCTCTAATTGCGTCGGCGGCAACACTGAGATTTTGATTCAAATTCTCGTAATAAAGAAGTATTTCATCCTTGCAGCGCTCCAATACGTCGGCCTTTGATTCCATAGTAATTCCTCCTTTTAATTTCTCCAATCTCCGTTTGCGATATCAAGGGCTCTTTTTATCCACTTGACATCATCCTCAGAGGTGGCGGTGCAGTCGTCCATGGTTTTTCCACGCATACTGTCAGCAAAAATTTCTAGCACGTGCTGTGTGGTGGCAAGCTCGGGATGACCACTATCTATGAGGGTTTGCCGGTAATCCTCTATATTCCACGTTGGGATCACCTGCCAGAGATCATAGAGATATTCCGGTATGCAAACGTCGATCGTCTTCCGTGACGGGCTGTAGCTGCCCTTTACGGTTTTACACCTGTGCCAGTTGTCACTAAACTCCCTGTATGGCATGGTGACAATCTGCTCACATCCTGCTTGTCGCCGTGGTTTCTCGATAACGCTATACACGGCGAGTCGCAGGAGGTTAATCGTGTAATCTGGTGGAGTGCGGTCTCCAGTCTCCCATGATATGAGGGTGCGGTGAGGGATGCCAAACCGGGCCGAAAATTCTTTCTGTGTCAGCCCGATTGCGGCCCGGAGTGCTTTAACCTGTTCGGCGGGTTCCATTATTCCGCCTCCGTGTCGTACTCTGCAACCACGTCGTCCTCCCAATTCGGCCACTCGGAGTCGTTCAGCTCGGACACGGAGCCTTCCCATGTGCCGGGCAGGAAATCGCCAAAACTGCACCAATCAGCAAGAGCCGCGAGGTATTTCTTGGCCGCTGCCTCATGCTCATCCGCAGTCCAACCGCTCCAATCGGGATGCCGTGCAGGGTAGTACGCAATGATTTCTCCGTTTTCGTCTACCACGTTTTCATCCTCATAGCTGTCCGTGTAATAGCAAGCGCTGTCACCGTCGATTGCCAGGACTGCGTTCCATCCGTTTGTGCTCATGTAATACAGTTTCATTATTGTTTCCTCCTGCTGTGTGGTTGTTGTTCCCTTTAACTGCCCTTATTATACTACACACGTGTGTAGATATCAAGCCAGAAATGCAAAAATAATTACTTTCTTTCGTCGCCGTCCAGCGCCCGCACGGCCAGCTGGAGCAGCGGAATCACATAGGCCGGCGGCTTCCTATCTCCGGTTTCCCAAGAGAGGATTGTTCGCGCCGGAACGCCTGCTTTTTCTGCAAATGCTTTCTGGGACAAGCCGGTGCTGGCGCGGATTGCTTTAATTTGTTCGGATGGGGTCATATCTTTTGATCTTAGCATATTCGTCACCTGAATTCACACTTAATTTGTCTTAAACATTCATCCTCTAACTCTGGATACACTTCAGATATCCTATGCAACACGCCATTATGCAACTCAAAATACAACAATGATTTTCCGGTCTTTCCTTTCATATCGTCGATTTCACGGTCATATTCAACCATGTTGTGTCTGATATAATTTACCATCCATCTTCTCACGGTGGCATCATCCGCATCATCGGCAAATTTATCATAAATACCGTTCAAATCATACCATTTTTGTTTATCCTGAATTGCAGTCAACCGGAGTATTTCTAGCGGGATTCGAGGAATCCTGACAGATTTAATAAATTCATCAACCTGGAGTTGCAACTTACTCGTTTTCGTTTGAACGGCTTTCTTCGCTGATTCACGTCTCTTGTTCCGCTTCTCCATTTCAGCTACAAAAATTTCCGTTTTCATGGCGGATTCTACAACGCTTACATCCCATAGCTTCATCTTGGGGCCACCTCGATAATGTGGATTGGTAACAAGTTCCGGCTCTGGAAGCAACTCTTTTATGAGCTTATCAGTAAATCCATACGATTTAACTGTGGACAGCGTAATTTTGGAATTTTCCATATTTCGATTCGCTGACTCCATTCGTTTAATACCTCCTACGAATTGTTGTTTTTTATTAACTGTCTCTATTATACTACACACGTGTGTATACGTCAAGAGGAAAATGATATTTTTAAGAGATTTTTATGGGATTTTTTCCGCATGGTGGATGCTCTGGAAGCGCGGTACGATAGAGTCAGGAGGTGAGGGCATGGCCTACAACTATGGTGGATATATGCCGTATCAAGGCTATGGCAACTATTACAACCAGTACAGCCAGCAACCACAGCAGATGCAGAAATATGAGTTAGTCCATGTCAAAGGCCAGGACGGGGCAAATACGCTAGTTAACCAAATGGCCCCCAATAGCGGGGTTGTTGCAATGGACGATACAGCGCCGCTTGTGTGGCTCTGTCAGGTTGACGGAGCAGGGTGCAGAACCACACAGCCGTTTGATATATCTCTGCATCAGGAGACACCGGAAGTTGACGTGAAAGCCCTTGAAGAACGAATCGCAAGATTGGAGGCAGCAATCAATGACAAACCCAATGAGCCAATTCCTGCGGCAAAGCCAGCCGCAAAAACAGCAAGCAAATAACCCGCTTGCTATGATCTCGGAGTTCCGCAAATTCGCCGCCGGAATGACTCCGGAAGGAGCGAAAAAGCAGGTGGAGCAGATGCTTTCCAGCGGGCAAATGACGCAGGAGCAGTTCCAGCAGCTCAAGCAGCAGGCGGCGGCATTTTCAGAATTTTTGAAATAACCCCGGAGCGCTACGGTGTTATATAAAATCTAACGACAAGGAGTGATTTTGTGGAAAACTACAGTCTTTCCGATTTGGCAGCGGTAACAAAGGACGCTGACGGAATGGCAGGAAACGGTGCATGGTGGATCATCATCCTGTTTTTGTTTGTCATTATGGGCGGCGGCTGGAACGGCTTTAACCGCCAGAACAGCGGGGAGCTTGACCGTTATGCAACTGCGGCATCTCAGCAGGAAATTCTGTTCGGGCAGCAGTTTGGGCAGATCAACGACCGGCTGAACAACCTGGGCAACGGCGTATGCAACCTAGGGTATGAGATGCAGAGCAACATCGGGCAGCTTGGCAAAGAGGTTGCGCTTGCGCAGGCGGGCACCAACACAACGATCATGCAGACGGGTAACAACATCCAGTCTCAGATTGCCCAGTGTTGCTGCGAGAACAGACTGGCAACCGCCAACCTGTCCGCACAGATCGACAGGCAGACCTGCGATATTACTACGGCGATCCACGCCGAGGGTGAGCAGACCCGGGCACTGATGCAGGCAAACGAAATCCAGCAGCTGCGGGACAAGGTTTCCGCGCTGGAAGCGGACAACCGTATGTACGGCGTTGTCCGTTATCCTAACGGCTATACCTACACTGCAGGCCCTTCCCCTTTCTGCGGCTGCAATAGCGGCTGCGGGTGCGCATAACAAATAATCAACCGCTCTAACAGCGATAAGCCCGGGGCGGATTTGCCCCGGGCATTTTTGAAAGGAGATATATAATGAGCTGCAACAGAAATCTTAAAAATCCCCACTATAAGAGCGCCCAGAACGCTTATAACAATGCATCTCAGGCGTTTGTTTCTACCGGTACGCCGGTATCCGTGCTTGGTGTGCTCAACACAGATACCGGATGCTCTGTGGATACGGTCACAGGGGGCTTCCAGATCAACGCCTCCGGACTTTACCGCGTGTCCTATGATGTGACCTTCACGCCGTCCGCCGCTGGCGTGGCGGTTCTCCAGGGACTCAATGACACGGCAACGCTGCCTTGCCTCAATGCGCAGGAAACGGTAGCTGCTGGCTCTGTGTACACGATCCATGCAGAGACCACCATTTATATTCCGGTGTGCTGCAACGGCACTCCCACCATCAGTGCTACGTTAGGCGGCGTGGCGGGTACGATCTCCCATGTCTGCGCTAGTGTGGTTAAGCTGGCATAAGGAGGCAGCGCCATGAAAACCAAATTGAGGGAGTACAAGGCCAAACTGGAGCATGAGCTGAGCGAGTACCTGGCACAGCCTGTAGGCACTCGCTCCATGGCTGCGGTTGATGCCATGATCGAGTGCTGGGAGCACGTCAACGACATGGAACATTGTGTGTGCCATGCCGGGAAGCTCGGTGACCACGACCTGGAGGAGTGGAACGCCCACATGAAAAACGACGATGGCAGCACAGGTGGGCACTGGACGGTTGCTCAGACCACCGACGCGGCAAAAACCGCAGGAGTAGTGATGGAGCACATTACCCCGGAGGAGTGGAACGCCGCCATGAATATGATGTACTCTGACTATTGCAGCGTGGCGACAAGATATGGGTGCAGCAAGGTGGAGTTTTACGCTGATCTCGCAAAGGCGTTTCTGTTTGACAAAGACGGGCCGGGGCCGGAAGCAAAACTTGCGGCATATTATCACGGGATTGTGGCGGAATAAAAATAAGGAGAGGGTTAAACCCTCTCCTTATTTTTATGTTCGCGCAAAACAGAAAACGCCGCAACAACAAAAATGTTGGGTACATTTGATGGTACGCCAGATGCGGTACCCATAAATGTACCCAAAGACCATTTGCCGGTATCGGGTGATTTTACGAGGGACGCGACGTTGGACTTTGTGATTGGGCCGTCGCCTGGGGCGGGGCCGTCGTCAAAAATCGTCCAAATTTTTATTGTATCGGGGTAGACCTCAACGCGGAGGACGGCAGCCAAAATTGCAGTGGGGTTTTCCTTCGCACTTTTTATCAGTTTATCCAGGAGCGGGGCAAGCTGCTCATCACGGAGGCTGGAGTGCTCGACGTTTGATTTTAACAGAGCGATTTCTTCCGCAACCTGGGCTTTTTTAGATTCCAGTGCATTTGTTCGCTCGATCAGTGCCGGAGAGGTCAGGCCAGCCATGACGGCATCCAGCGCTTTTTCAATCTGAGATGCGAGGCTGTCATACTCGGCTTGCAACTCTTTTAATTTCGGGGCGGATGTTTTTATGATGTTATCGCGCTGCTCCTTTAGGACGCTCAACAGCTTGTCACGGGATTTTGGGGCACCCAGCATGGAAAGAACAGCGGAAGCAACCGTTTCTTCCAGCTCGTCTTTACGGATGCTCATGCCGGAGCAACCCTTTCCGCGCTGCTTTGTGGCGCACTTGTAATATTCATACCGTTCGCCACCACGAGCGGGATATTTATAGTGGATCGTCATAGCACCGCCGCACGTTCCACAAAAAATTCTTCCCTTCAACGGCTGTTCCACTGCTGTAACCCTCTTTCCTGTATTTTGGTGTTTGTTTGCGGCAAGCCTCGCCTGGACGGCGTCAAACAATTCTTCCGAGACAATGGACGGACATGCTACCTCCAGGTGTTCGCCGCGGGCGGCGTGGGCGTTCCGGGTGCCGTCATAGCTGACCGGTTTCCCACCAAACAACGACCGGCCAACATACTTCTCATTTTTCAGCAGATCGTGGATGCTATTTTTCCCGAACGCATTGCCGCGCTTGGTCTTCAGACCGCGCCGGTTTAACTCTGCAATGATGTCAATGTAGCTCTGACCGGCGGCGTACAGTCCAAAAATCAGGCGGACGGTCTCCGCTTCAGGCTCATCAACGACAAGGCGCTCATTTTCCACGCGGTATCCAAGAGCCGGGATGCCGCCGGTATGCTTGCCGGATTTTGCCCGCTGCCGGACGCCCTCCCTGACCTTCTGCTGGGTCTGGAGCACCCACATCTGATTAAACAGCGCGGTTACGCCCTCGTTGAGAAAAACAGCCGGGTCGCTCAAATCACCGCCGACTGTAGGCTGTGTGACTGACACAACGTGTACGCCAATCCGCTGCAATGTCTCACGGAACTGGAACCAATAGACCATGTTCCGGAACATCCGGGACTGGTCATAGATTACCACGGTATCCGCGCCACCGGAATAAAGCTGCTGCATCATGCGCTGGTACTCCGGGCGGGTCTCCTTCATGCCGGAAATCGCGCGGTCTGCAAATACATCCAGTACCGGGATACTATGCTGGTTGCACCATTCCGTGCAACGATCCACCTGTACCTCAATACTGGCCTCGGACTGGTTCTCGGTGGAGTACCGGGCTAAAATATAAGCGCCGTGCGTCATAGCATACAAGCCTCCTCAAATATTTACGCGATCATGGACAACATTTTAGATGATGCATCCAAATTCTACATTTTCTCGTTGACAAACCGGAGGACATTGTATACAATAAAGATGCTGATTCCTCCAAGACATGGTTTTCAACAGGCTATGTTTTGGCGTCCTCCCCGACGACTGGAAAGCAAGACCGTTTCGGCGCCCACCGCCGGGACGGTCTTTTTTTATTTACTGCATGATCCCAACGTCTGGGTGCATGATGTCCCAAATGAGATAAATGAGCAGGCAGGCGGTCACTCCAATTAACAGAACGGTGACGATTGCCGCCCAGAGGATCATAATCTTAATCGTGTGGGACTTCCGCTTAATTTCGGCTTGCTGCTCATCAATGGTATGCTGCAAATGCTCAATCTGGGCGGAACGCTCGGCGATTCCATGCTGACGTTCCCGGTCAATTTCTTCCCGGGCGGCGAGAAGAGAGTGGAGCGCGTCCAAATCCTCACGGGGGACGGTATCAGGATCATAGGCGTTCCCGATGACCGCACGGGCAACCGCCTGAATATTAACCGGGCGGCACTGCACCGCCTCTTCCAGCGGGGCGGTAAGAATCTTACGGACGGTATTCAGGCTGATTGGTTCACCAGCGGAAATGCAGGCGTCCACAATCTGCTGATAGGTCAAAGACTTTGCTTCCTTCATTTTACGGATTTTTTGTAGCAGTTCAATCTGCTGAACGGACATTATGGACACCTCATTTCAAAAATTGGGAATTTTGCACATAAAAGTGCAAAGTTGAACGCAATTTGCACACTAAATGGCACAAAAATGGTATTGAATGGAAACTGAAACAGTGGTACGATAAAACCAGCAAGGGACACTGCGGGGAGGTGGGCGAAATGAGGCAGTGCCATGAGGATTATCCGCCGCCGGAAGCGGCCCCGGAGGGAGAACCGGCAAGGAGAAACCACGGGATAACACTCCGTAATATTATAGCAAAATCCGATATTTTGTGCAATCGACAAATCCGACAATAAAAAAAGAAAAATATGGAGAAAATGGAATGGAGACATACCGACAGGAGATCAAACGACTGGTAGATCAGTGCCAGGACGAGCGGGATTTGTGGCTGATCCTGCGATTTACACAGCTGCGGGTGGAACACAAATAAAAAAGGAGCGGGATTATTCCCGCTCCTTTCTGAAGATCACAGGCCATTTTGGTCTGCGCCATAAACCGCCTGGTCGTGGGTGAATCCTTCAAACTCCAGTTGCTCAATCAGCCGGGAACGATTAAAGGAAGAAAAACTCAGGTAATCCGAAGCCTTCTTTGCGGCCTGCTCATTCCAATCTGCGCCGCAGTTATCAGCTGCATAGGTGGCCTCCTGTGTGCTGAAGCCCTCGTACTCCAGCTGGTCAATCAAGCCGGAATAGGAGAATGCGGAATAGCGCAAATAATCTGCTGCCGTTTCCACCGCCTGCTCATACCAGTCCGCGCCGCAGTTATCAGCTGCATAGGTTGCGGCTTCGGTGGTGCAACCCTCGTATTCCAACTGGTCAATCAGGCCGGAGTAGGAAAAGGAGGAATACCGGAGGTATTTATCTGCCTTGGTCAATGCGTTCTGGTATTCGTAAGGGATGGAGGACGTTTCAGGCTGGGATTCAGCGGTGGGTTCAACTTCGGCCCCGGTTTCGGACTTTGTGGAATCGGCTACATAAGTATCGTAAACCGTTCCGTCGTAGCCAACAACGGTTACGGTGATGGAGAAATCACCGCAAATTTCGGATGCGACAGTGACCTCGCGCTGGAACATGGCAAGAATAAACATTAAGGATACGCTATTTTCATCATAATCCGCCCCATCCTTTAAGACAACCTCTGCGCTTCTGGTTGGATCGTCATACGTAACATTAAAAATAAAATCGAATTCAGGATCCTGGGCTGTGGAAGAAAACCAACCAGTAAGGAATGATTTGCGGGTAAATGCCAGGTATTCATCCTGAATGGATTCGGTCATAGTGAAGGTAATAGAACCATCTTCATTCTTGACTGCATCGGCAAAGCCCCAGGTCTCCTTGGCGGAATCAATGTCCATGTCGGAAAAATCAACACCATCAACAACAGCAGGAATCGTAACCGTAACAAGGGGCTCCTGGGGCTCGGGGTCGGCAGCTGATTCGGCAACGGAGACTGGTTCAAAATCAGATACGGGATTGGAAGCGGAGATAACCTCCGAGACGGCGGGAGCCTCAACACTGGCGGAGGACGGTTCCGAGCTGGAGACAGGGGCAGATTGGCACCCGCACAAGAGCAAAGAAAGAAGGACGGATGCACAAAGTAGTTTTTTCATTGTTTTCTCTCCTTTTTGATTTAGATAGTACCATTATAACAAAAAATCCATAATTAACAAGACACCGGGACAAAAAAGGAATGGAGCAGGGCGAACCCTACTCCATTCCTTTTACAAGTTTCTGCATGAGCGCGGCGGCGGCTTCCCAGTCCTCCGGGGTGAAAGCGGCCAGGGAAGAAACGAAACGCTTCCGGATGGAATCCGGCTGATCCTCCAGGACGGAGTTAAAAAAGTTCATGATAACTTCATCCTTCGGGCGCTGTACCTCCATAGGGCCTTCGCCGGTTCTCAACCATTCCTCAGAAATGTTGAAAACTCGACAAATACTGATGATGGCAGAATCGACAGGTACGGAAATGTCTTTTTCCCATGCAGAAACAGACGTTTGCGCAGCTCCGATTTCACGTCCAAATTCGGTTTGGTTATAACCAGTCTGGGATCGGACGAACCGGATTCTGCTGCCAAGAGACATTAAATCACCTCCTGTCTGAACACATAATAACACCATACGGTAAAAAAGTCAAGAAAAAATCAGAAAAAGCTATTGACAAATATCAGAATACGGTATAAGATAACAGTGTAAGGTAAAAACGAAGGAAGGAGGGGTGGAGATGTGGAGAAAATGGAACAAGTGGGACACAATCGGTCTAATCGTCCGAATTACTGTGAGCGTAGTTGCGACAGTAATCTTTATGCGGATACTAACGAGGTAATGACAGCGGTGGCGAGGGAAACAGCGAGGGGAACCAAGATGTTGAAAACGGTGAAACGAAGAACCTTGGTGGCGGTAAGCGATTTCCAGCGAAGCCCGGAGTATGTAGGGGCAAAGCCGAGGATTTCGCCAGTTGAGTTATGCAAGAACTTCAAGTAGCCCTTTGTTTCCAAATCCTCAATGCAGGATTGGAAACGCGCTGAATCCACATGAAATGTTTCGGCGGTGGAATCCAATATATCGCGGACGTAAAAGAGCTTATACTCGTCCGGGCGCTGGGACACATCGTCGAGGACAGCGAGAGACAGTTTATCCATGAGATCACCTCCTTTCAGTGGGATTTTACCACGGGATGGGAGGCAGGGCAAGAAGAAAGGAGGGGCAAGGATGATAGTAAAAATCGACCTGAAAGACTTGGATAAAGTACAGGACGCATCGGAGGCTCTGACGAAAGCGGTAAAAGAACTGAGTAACGCGATACTACGGGTGAAGGACTTAACAGAAGCCCTGCGACTGGAAGCAAGAGGGATTGGGATAGAAATCACGGATACGAACGAAAGAGGTGAAACAAATGTCTGAGCAGGAAAAGAAAATGGCTGAGGTGATTCGGGACGGGTTTCCGAAGCTGACCGAATTTGACAAGGGCTACTTTTTTGCGAAAATCGAAGAAGCAGCGGAGCGGGCGAACCAGAAGAAGGAGGAAGACAAGGGTGAAGAACTGGAAGAGAGGAATTAAGCTGGCAGCGGTCAGCACCATGTGTGTATTGATGTTGACCGGATGCACCAAAAGCTGCATGGTGGACCACAACGTATCGAAGGAAGCCGACAACTTTAACGTGGAGCGGAAGATCACGGTAATCAATGTGAGAAATAACCAGGTGCTCTATGAGCTGACGGGAACCTTCTCCATGCAGAACAGCGATAAAAACGAGCTGACAATTATCAGCGAAGTAGGAAAGGACATATACAAAAAGGACTTTATCTATCTGAGTGAATGGACAACCTACATTGTGCAGGACGTGTCCGGGGCTGATGTAGACCCGTACCACTATGAGGTATCCATCTTGCCGGAATCGCTGCTTGGCGGCGCGGTAACGCCGACGCTGGATTGAGGGGAGAGACATGAAGGTAGCAAGGAATAATCCATATGACCTGATGGGAAATGATCCGGATTTTCTGGCAGCAGCCGTATATGCGGACAAAAAGCGCTTTATCCTGAACGGGGAGGCAACGGAAGACAAATACTGGCCCGTGTGGACGATGCTCCACACGGTAAAGGCCTGGCGAAGTGAGGACAAGGTGCTGGTGATCGAGCTAAAGGGGGATGATGGAGCATGATTGAGGTAAGACGGTCGACACGGGAAATCATCCGGGCCGACCCTATCAGCCCCAAGGATCGGGAGAGAGCATGGCTAGAGTTCATCCGGGCAGCTGGCCCAGAGGCAATCAAGGAGGCACTGAAAAAAGATGAACGCGCCGTGTAAGGACTGCCGGGAGAGAACTGGGGTATGCCACGACAGCTGCGAGAGGTACATAAAGTTCCGCAGGGAGCGGGAGAAAATCAGAGCTGCGAAGGAACAGGAGAGAATCCGGAGCAAAACGTATAAGGCACTGGTGCCGTACAGAATCCGAGGGGAACAATAAGGAGGACACGACAATGGAAGTGACAAGAGAAGAAGCAAGAAAAATCGTGCAGGAAGCAATTGAGGAGAACCGGGACAGAATCCGGGCGGAGAAGGCAGAGGCGGCATTGCAGGCGGCAAACGAAGCCTGGGACAGAGCGTGGGAAAAGGCAATGCCGAAGTACCAGGCGAAGGAGGTAGAGCAGCGAACTGTGGGAATCGTACATTTCGGGAAGACGAGAGCGGAGGAAGCTGAGCGCATGAAGGAAGCAGGCGCGTGGAGATTTCTATACGGGGTATGCACAGGGGCACTGGGGGTGCTAATTATTGCCTGTACTGTGCTCCTGACAAGAATGCTGTAAACAGCCGCCCGCATGAGCGTTATCATGCCCACCGGCCAATGGCTGGTATACACTCCTATTTATGTGGGTGCTCCTTCGTGCCAGGGGAGCACCCGCGAAAGGGGAAACAATGAACGATGTGTATTTTCGATGCAGTGAATGCGGAGGGCGGATTCTGGAGCCGGACATGAAGACACATACATTCCGGGAGACGGACATTCCGCTGCGCTGCATTATGCAAAAAACAAAAAAACTGTACGGGGGAACCCTGTGCGAGAAATGCCGAGGAGGACGAGAAATGGACAACGGAAAAAACTTTGACGGATATCTGGCCGCAATGGCGCAGGTATCCAGCCGGGAGCGGGAAAAGCTGCTGGACAAGGCGAGAAACGACAATGGGGTAACGGTGGCAGGATACCTCAAGCTGGAGAACTATGTCATGTCGATGGCGGGAAAGGGGAGAGAAGGATGAAAACAAAGCAGAAAGAGCAGGTCAAGACGCAACTATCCAGGCGGATGAAGGTCAGAATGTTTGAGCTGGGCTTGACGATGCGCGGCTTATCGAGAAAGTGCGGGGTACCGGCGGCAAACATCGGCGCATACGTATCGAGAAAAACAATGATGAGCGCAGATACGCTGGCGGCGATTGCGGATGGGCTGGAATGCTCGACGGATTGGCTGCTGGGGAGAAAGGAGGAGCGGGAATGACGGAACAGGATCGTGAGCTGGTTCGGGCGCTGCGGTGTACCGCAACACCAATGACCGGAGATGAGCCGTGCAAAACGTGCAGGTACAACAAAAAAGAGGAGTGGAACGGGCACGAATGGGAGAGCTGTGATGTTGACCGGATATCAATGGATGCAGCGGCACGGTTGGAGAAACTGCTGAACGAATAAATCACGAATTTGCGCCCCGCCCCGGAACATTATTTTATAAAGGTAGGTGTAATGCACCTCCTCCATACTGGACATATGGGAAGGATAGCCGGGGCGGGGCTCAAAGATATAGGAGTCTGGAACATGGCAAAATCGAAAAAGACGGTTACAAAAGAAGACCTGCGACAGCAGATTGACAACGAGTTCCGCCGGTGGGATCACATCCATTTGCACGGATGCAGCGACCCATGGTGGGAGGACGGAATCAACATGAATCTGGTCAGGAACCACATCATCTATTACTATCGCCAGATGGCAGAAATAATGGACGGAATACAGATGAGCTTATTTGCAGAAGCCGGGTTTGAGCCGGAACAGTATGGGATGAGGGCTATACCGCCGGAGTTTCCAATGGACTGGATGTGCCCGAACGGAGACTACCCGGACAGGCTGAACGGAAGGAGAAAATAAAAGATGGCTGATTACATTGACCGCGCGGAAGCCATTAAGGCGCTGAGGGAGTTTGCGGAGGGCTGCAAGGGCAGTACGGAGGCCGCGACTGCGGCGGCTATGGCGATATCGGTTATTTCGAGGGTACCGGGGCCGTGGGTGAGCGTGGAGGAGAGGCATCCAGTGCTACATAAATGGGTATTCCTGCGCGTTGGAATCGGAGGCGTAATTATTGGATGTGCTTACGTCGGCTATGGCGGTGGTATCCGTTATGTTGACTATAATGGAGAGCTAGTTACAGGCGTTACCGGATGGATGGAACTGCCGGAGACACAGGAGATGGCAACGTGACCAATATTGTCTATAACACGGACTGCATGGACGGAATGAAGGAATACCCGGACGGATATTTTGATTTGGCGGTAGTAGACCCACCATATGGGATCGAAAAGGCGTCCAAAGCAACAAGCAGCATAAGAAAATACGGAGATGTTTGCATGGCGAACGACATGAAACCGACAAAGGCATATTTTGAGGAGCTGATGCGAGTAAGTAAAAATCAGATCATATGGGGATACAACCATCTATCTGATATGCTCCCGGCAACGAAAGAATTCATTTTCTGGTATAAACATAATCCGGTAAATACATACGCTGATGGTGAGCTTGCGTGGACGAGTTTCAAAAAAACAGCGAATTGTTTTGACTATCCGTATTTTGGGAATGTCGGGGGGACAGCAAAAGAATACATCCTACTCAAAAACCACTGGCACTATACCGGTGGATTTATCAAAAATACGCCAAGAAAGGATACAAGATATTAGACACACACGTTGGGAGCGGAACCAGCAGAAGAGCCGCTTATGAGGCGGGGCTGGACTTCATTGGATTTGAACTTAACACGGACTTCTTCCGGCGGCAGGAAGAAGCGTTCCAAGAGTTTACAGCACAGCAGAGTTTGTTCGCGGATGGATATTGATTCCGGGGAGACCACACAAGAAGGCAGCAGAGGAGGATTGAGAAAATGAAGCGTAAAACATTTGTGAAGCAGCTCATGGCGCTGGGGGTCAAGAGAAATGACGCAAACGGGCTATGCAGAATATACATTGAGGGGAGAGACGCGCGAAGAGCTGCTGGAAACAAAGAAATAAGGGTAGCATGGGAATATGTATTAGCAGGTGTACTGCACGATTATGAGATGTGCCATGAGCTGAAACTACCAATAAGACCGTCGGAGAAAGAGATGGCAGAATACAGGCGATGGCGGGCGAAGCGGGCAAAAACAGATCCGATGCACAGCTGGATTAGAAACCATCCGAACAATATATAGGGGGGGACAGAATGATGGTTCTGATAGCGTGTGAAGAATCCCAGACCGAATGCATGGCATTCCGCGCCCTGGGGATTGAGGCGTATAGCTGCGATATACAGGAGCCCAGCGGAGGGCATCCGGAATGGCATATTCTTGGGGATGCGTTGGAGGCTATGAGGGGGGGACAGATAACCACCATGGACGGACAGACACATGATATCCCTGGATGGGACTTGATGATTGCACATCCACCCTGCACATACCTCAGCAACGCCGGGGCCGTCAATCTACGGAAACACGGTATCCTCAACATGGATCGGATGGCAAAGGCTGTTGACGCCAAGAAGTTTTTTATGGCGTGCTTAGGGACCCCAATCCCGCATATTTGCGTGGAGAATCCCATCCCGGGGAGAATCCACCAGCTACCGCCGTATAGCCAGATCGTGCAACCGTATATGTTTGGTGACCCATGGATGAAAACCACCTGCCTATGGTTGGTAAATCTGCCTATCTTGATGGCGACGGATATTGTGGTACCGACCGGCAAGTGGGTAGAAACGACACACCACGGGAGAAAGGTTGGAGATTGGAGCGTGAAAGGGCATAGAAGTGCAAAGATGCGGTCAAAGTCATTTCCCGGGATCGCCAGGGCAATGGCAGAACAGTGGGGAGGGGAAAAACGATGAAACGCAAAACATTTGTGAAGCAGCTTATGGCGCTGGGATTTCAGAGAAATGCGGCAAACAGGGCGTGCAGGTACGCACGGTGGCTGGAGCGGAGAATAAACGAAACGTTACAGGGGTGCGGGTTCAGCGCCAGTTGGGAAGAAACGATGGCATATGTTATAAGGACAATCGAAACCGGGAAAATTCCGTGCGAGGAAGCGGATATAAAGATGTATATGGACAAGGTGTCCGTGTGGAAGGCGAAAAGGAGCAAGAAGATGCCGAAAGAGAGAATGGGGGCAGAGACACGATGGACGCAGCGAAATATTTGAGAGAACAGGCAAGAATGTGTGCGGAATATGCTTCATGCAAGGGGTGCCCGATAGGCCACGGAGAGTGCAGAACAATGGAGGCGCAAGAGCCAGAGAAAATTGTGGCCATTGTAGAGAAATGGGCGAAAGAACATCCGGTGGAGACACGGCAGAGCGTATTTCTGGAGCGGTATCCGAATGCGACAATTGACGCCTCTGGCAATATAGGTATATGCCCAGCGGCTATTGAGGGGAAGAATTGCAACGATATTTGCAACGGAACAGGATGCAGAGAGTGCAGAAGCAACTACTGGAGCGAGGAGGTAACAAATGGATAACTTAAAACCGTGTCCGTTTTGCGGCGGGAAAGCGGAGATCGTGACGCAGAAAGTTACGGAAGACGGAATCAGTGCAAAAGACGTATACATAGAGTGTACAGAATGCGGGATAAGGGGCAGCACATTTCGGGTTGAGACGACAAAAAACATAAATGATTGGTGGCTGGAAACGGTATGGAACCAAGGCGAGTATAAAGAAATGGTGCGCAAGTGGAACCGGCGGGTGAAGATCAAGGAGAAAAAGAAGCCGGTGTGGGAGCCGGAAAAGAAGACGAATGGGATAAAGATGTTTAGCTTCTGCCCGGCGTGTGGAAACCTACTACACACCGTGGACGTGAACGGGGAACTGCATGGAGATAACTTCTGCTCAAAGTGCGGGGCGGCGATTAAATGGGAGGAATGAAGCAGAGAGATCAGCCGTACGTATTTGGGATGGACATAAACCTCAGAGAATGGAGGAATCAAGATGATTTACAATCTGTACCGGCTGAAAACGGAATACGGGGAACCGGGAGAGCTGCTGCTCAGAACAGAAGACCGGGTGGAATGCATGAGAAAGGTTGCCGAGCTGATAAAAGAGGGAGAAAGCGCGGCGACGATCAAGGTTATCACCGATTATGAGCCGGTGGAGAAGAAGGGCCGGGAGGTATGGAGGTATTATTACTGAGATGCAGATTGACGATATCTCAAAATTGCCGGAACGGTATCAAAAACAGATTATGGCAAAAATGGCAGAGCGGGAGCGGGGAAAACCGACTCCCGCCACGCCGAAAGCAAAGGAATCCAAATATCACAATGTCAAAACTGAGGTGAACGGAATCCGGTTTGACAGCAAGAAGGAAGCGAGACGATATCAGGAGCTTCTGAGCCTGCAAGAACTCGGACTGATAGAGGATTTACGATTGCAGGTCAACTTTACGCTACGGGAAGCATACACAAAGCCAAACGGGGAGCGGGTCAGGGCAATCGTCTACAAAGCAGATTTCACATACTACCAAAAAGACCAAAACGGAGACTATACATTATATATAGTAGAGGACGTAAAAAGCAGGGTGACAAAGACACCGGTTTACCGGACGAAAAAGAAGCTCATATGGGAAAAATTTAGAATTCAAATCAAGGAGGTGTAACCGCGTGGAAAAGAAAAGCAGCAGGGGGGAACCCCTGAATCAGGCTTGTAAGGTGTATTAAGTCAAGGACAAGGGGGAGCAGGAATGATAGGGAAAACAATCTACCGGCTGAAATACTACCGGTGCGGCGAGTACCTGGATGCATACTGCTATCCTGTTGTTCCATGTGCAAAACCGATACCGGGGAAGCGGACGAAGAAAAGAGTGAGCCGTGAGGTACAAACAAAGCTCAACCAGAGACATGCGAGGGAACGGCTGACCAGAATCGTCAACACGAACTTTAGCTGGGAAGACCTGAGCATGACCCTTACATACCGGGACAATCCGGGAAGCAAGGAAGAAGCGGTAAAGGAGCTGCAAAAATACATCCGGAAGCTGCGGGCGCAGTACAAGAAAGCCGGGATCGAACTGAAGTACGTATGGCAGATGGAAAAAAGCAAAAAGGGGAGATATCACGTCCACATGATCCTGTCCGGGGGGATTGACCGGGACAAGATGGAAAAGCTGTGGGGGAATGGGTATGCCAACTCCAAGCGGCTGCAATTTGACCAGAACGGGGTGGCGGCTCTGGTGGGCTACATCACCAAATCCCATCACAACAAGGACGAGGAGCGGATCACGTACAAAGCGTGGAACGGGAGCCGGAACCTGATTGATCCGGAGCCGGAGATCAGCGACACGAAGGTTAGAAGCCGGAAGAAAGCGCTGGAGCTGGCAGACGGGGAATTCAATGCGTGGAATGAAATCTTCCCGGAATACGAAATCGCAGACATCAACCAGTTCCACTCCGACGAGTACGGGAGCGTTTACCTGTTTGCACGGCTCTACCGGCGGGACGGAAAACGGATGCCGCCAAAACGGAGGGTAAAGAAATAGGACGCTGGGGCAGGAAGCGCGTTGGGCTCCTCCGATCCAACAGAAGGCCGTTCAAATCGGCCTCCCAGCTACATACACCAGGGCCGAGCGGCGGACACGGGCACAACGACGGAAGAATGCCGGGGTGCCACCCACAAACGCAATCCACGTCCGGGTGGTGCAACTCCATCCTCTGGTTCCAGGGACGAAAGCAACGGGACAGTCAGACCGCCAGGCCCCGGCGGAATACAAAAAGGGGCCGCAGGAAGGAGACGAATATGGGCAAAAAAATCGTAACAATGGACGCGGCGAAAAACCAAGGGGAAAGTGCGCCCATCAGCAACAAAAGCAAGATCGATGGGATTCAGGCGGATTTCTCCCGGGACATCCAGGGTGTGGCGACCAGCTTCGGGGCGCTGCTGGGGATGACGAAATGGTACGGAGATATGTTCCCCAAGGCTATGGAGCAGCTGAAAAAAGAAGGCTGCAAATACTGCAACCATCTCCACTGCAAAAAATGCGAGGGGGTCAGCGGTTGGGCCTGGAACATGGGGCAGCACTATGAAGGCTGACTGGTGGGCACAGGTGCGGATTGCACTGAGGGCCTATACGCGGCGAAAAAAAGAATACGACAAGCTGCCGCCAAGGCAGAAAGCGGAAGTGGACGCTGTGACAGCGGCGCTGGAGGAAGTAAGACGGACGGAGGGAATGGAGCCGGTCTACAATATGCTGGAGATGTACCACATCAAGGGGACGCACACACTGGACGGGGCGGCTTTTGCGGTGGGGTACGGGCATGAGCGGGCGGCACACTACAACAGGCGTTTTATGCGGCTGGTGGCAACCAAACTGGGGTATTTATACCCCCTCTCCAAAAACTGAAAATTGTTTGCGAGGTCTCCGGGGGGAAAAGAATTCCCGGGGATGGAAAAAGCCGAAGAAAAATGCAGGAGAAAATGCCGGAAAGAAAAAACAAGAGAAACGAGACAGAAAGGAGAGAATTATGGGAAAAAGAGCAGAAGAAACCTTTACCGTGCGGGTAACGGTGGAAAACGTGAGAACCGGGGCGGCACAGACCACGAAGTTCTACAAAGGAACGGACGGAATGCTCGAAGTGACGGAAACGAAAGTCAACGGGGGCTGCACTTCCGCCATGAAAATCTTGCGGGAAGTCTTAGGGGAACGTGAGGATCAAACGACGTTAAAGGCAAGAAGCCTTGGAGCGGGGGAAAAACTTGGCGTATGGTACGTGGTGGCGAAAAAAATCGCAGAAGAAACGATGTGCCGGGACGGCGACGGGAACTACCACCTAGTTAAGAGCGAGAGGGCGGGCGCGGACGAGATAGGCCGTGCAATCGAGCAAAAGCGGAGCCGGGAACTCATGTCGGAAGATGATGCACGATACTGGGCGCTGGAGAATCTGCGCATGGAAGAATACGAGAAAGCATTTCCAAACGAATAAGGGAAAAGCCGTTATGCGTTATGCATAGCGGCTTTTCTGAATGAATGGAAACTTTTTTGTCCCGGCGGCGCAACCGTTCGCGCGGCGCGGCGGAGGGGGGAGAAAAAGTTTTTTGTTTTTTTGATCCGGACGAAACCGAAGACCTCGCGGGCGGGAGCCGGAACCACGAAAATTTGCAAAAACGGGCAAAAATCGGGGGCCGAAATGGGGCAGGGTGACATAACGCCAAAAGGAACCGGGAAGGGGCGCAAATGGGCGCAGATCGCCCAGAGAAAGACCAACAAGGGGCGCAAATGGGCGCAGGTCGCCCATACCCGGGGCAAGGCCCGGGCGGACAGAACAAATAGACATGGTACCACCTCCAAAATGGCACAGTTACCCCATACCCAGCACCGGCGGGGCCGGTACCAGATGAAAAATGGCGCAGTTGACCCAAACCCGCGCCGTGGTTAATCGTCGCGGGGCTGGGGGGCCTGTTCTGCCACCATGCGGGCGGCGACGGCATCCAGTATATAGCGCTGGACACTCTGACCGGCTGCGGCTGCGGCGGCGCGAATGGCTGCGCCGGTAGCAGCGGACGGACGGACGGTAAAAGAGTCTTGGCGGCGTTGGTAAGCCGCAGATGCTCGGCGCTGTGCCTCTGTTGCCATGGGATCACCTCCAAAATGGCATAGTTATACACACTCAAAATAGCACGGCGGGCGGGGAAAATCAATAAATATATGTAGATTCATACAAAATGCACAAAAATATATATGTAAACATATACAAAATGCGAATAGACAAAAAATATATGTAGACATATAATAGGGGCACAACAGCAAAACAACAACCAAACGGACAGCCGCCGAGGGGCGGCGGAAAGGAGAACAAAATGAAAAAATATTATGTCGACTACTGGAGGGACTTTGCGAACACATACAATGTGTACTACACAGACGAGACCATGGACGGCTTTGAGGTGCCGGACGAGTGGGAGCGGATCACCCGGAAAGAGGCGGAACGGTTAGTAAGGCGTGAGCGCTGGCGGCGAGAGTATGATACAAGCTCATCCGGGTATGCGTCCGCTTGGATTTACCCGGCAGACCTGGAGGAGTACGAGCTAAATTTACACGCGAGCCGGTTTGAGTGGGACGGACTATTTGTGGAGCGCGTGGGATGCTAACAAACGGACAGTCGCCGAGGGGCGGCGGAAAGGAGAACAAAATGAAACTGTATGTAGATGGAGCAGAAAAGGAAATCACGCTGAGAGCGTGGAACGGGGAACGATGGGGCGAAGACTTTTTCGATGCGATGGTGGAAGATCATCTGATGTGGGGCGCAGAGATCACGGGGGAGCAGTACGCCGAGGAGGTCGGCTTCTGGGAAAAGGAGGTCGAAAAATTTAACGCAGGAGAGCCAACGGAGACTTGGGGCAATCCTAACGAGTATGAGGGATGGGAAAGCACGGCGGAACTTTGTTTTGATTATGAGGAGGACATGCATTGATTCTGACAGAGCGCCGGAGCTGTCCGGCGCTCCAGTGAGAACCAAAACAAAAACAACAACAACAGGAGGACAACAAAATGGCAACACTCAACGTTTTTATTACCAATCTGGGCGCATACGCCGCTGGGGAACTGCGGGGCGAGTGGCTGGGCTTACCGGCAAGCGAGGCTGAGCGGAAGGCCGCATGGGAGCGGATCGGAGCGCCGGAAGAGGTCTTTTTTACAGACTACGAGGCCGAGGACGTGCCGGGGATCGAAAGCAAGCTTGGAGAGTTTGAGAGCCTGGACAAGCTGGAGGAGCTGGCGGAAGCGCTGGAGGACATGGACGAGCAAGAGCGGCTGACATTGGCGGCGGTGATAGAGGCAGGGATGGCATGTTTTGCAAGGGACGCGGCGGGGCTGCTGGAGCTGTGCGAGGAGGTGCAGGACGGAGCATATACGCTGATCGAGGGCGTGGACAACGTGGAGGATTTGGGGTGGTACTACGCCGAGGAGACCGGCGCGATTGACGAGCTGCCGCAGTGGGCGAGGGGGTATTTTGACTATGAGGCCTACGGGCGAGACATCAGCATAGAGGCTTGCGGCGAGTTTGTCGGGGCCGGGTGGTGTGAGAAGACGGCTTGACGTGCGGCGGAAAGGTGATATACTGGAGACAGCAAAAATTGATAGGAGGACGACAAAATGGTAAAAATAAACGGGATAAAAGTACATGGCCTAAAAGAGGCCGTGGGGCAGTATAATTATTGGATTAAGACGAGGGGGGAGGCGTACATATTCTTTGATGAGGAAGATGGGGAGGTATGGGCGTCAAAAGACAATTGGCGGAGATATATGCATTGGCACATTGTGGGATACTCACCGCGGCATATGTGCAACGGCAACGGACAGAAGGCAACGATGGAGACTGTAAAAGCGGAGATCGCGCGGGTGACGTCGGCAGAATATAAGCAGGAGGTCAAAAAACGAGGAGGAGTGGAACGAAAGACAACTCCCAAATTAGGCTAAGCGGACGCTTTCGCGTCCGCTTATTTTTTTATTCACTAGGCGCAGCTTAACGGCTGCGCCTTTTTTTGCGCCCAGAGGGCGCGAAAGACCGTACAAAATGCGCCACTAGGGGCGGCAAAATAAAGGCATAAGGAGGGCACAAGCGTGGAGGATACAAGGGCGCAGAGAGTGCGGGAGCTGCTGGAGACCGGCGGGGCGCCGGCGTTTTATCGGACGTATATGTGGCAGCAGGCAGCAGCGGAAGCGCGCAAATTACAGCACAACGAGTGTCAGCGCTGCAAGCGGCGGGGCCTGTACTCCCCCGCCGAGCAGGTACACCACAAAACCCCCATTTTACGGGCGCCACATTTGGCGTTGGCACAGAGCAACTTGGAGTGCCTGTGCAAGAGGTGCCATGAGGAGACACACAACGAGATGGGACAGGACGCGGCAGGCTTCAACGCGCCGCCGGAAAGGTGGTAGCCCCGGGCGTAAAATGCGCGAGCTGCTGGAGGCTGTCGGGAGAGAGCGCAGGCAAGAGGCAAAGACGGGCGAGGGATCAGCGCGGAGAGCAGCGGAGCGATAAGGAGCAGAGCAGCGGGCAGGACATATGGCAAAGATAGACGAGGCAGGGGCGGGC
>ERZ1035032.309-NODE-309-length-41950-cov-6.459768_pt1 | contig 41950 bp, 37 predicted proteins | sample MGYA00520693_ERZ1035032 | MGnify/ENA primary metagenome ERZ1035032 (study PRJEB33766, sample SAMN09781740) | gut metagenome | biome: gut microbiome | host: Homo sapiens | place: Madagascar | study: EMG produced TPA metagenomics assembly of the PRJNA485056 data set... | reverse complement strand
GCCCAAAATCACATTGGCATAAAATCCAAGTGCCATTCGCTTGAAGCTGCCCTTTGGATATCGATTTTTTGCATCTTTAGTTTCTCTTTCCCACTGCAGTTTTTTTATCACTTCCGCCGACTCATAATAATCATATGGAAAAATATCTACAAAGATGCCATGATGATACTTCTCTTCTCCAGTCTCTCCCATCTCAATAAGAAGAGTCCCATTCTTTCTGATCTTCGCCCACGGAAGCGGGTACTCCTTATCCGTTTCCTTTGTCTGAAGGAACATGGTCTCCGGCAGTTTCTCTTGTGCAATCTGCAGGAAGCGCTCGTAGTCTTTTCGTGGCATAGAAACGTCGCAGTCATCATCCCAGGGGATAAAACCTTTGTGGCGAATCGCCCCCAGAAGCGTCCCCGCTTCGAGCCAGTAGGTGATATTGTTTTCTACACAGATGCGATGAATCTCAACTAAGATTTCGAGCATGACCTTTTGCGACGCTGCCACATTTTTATCTTCGCTAAATATTTTCTCTCCTATATCCGCCATCTATTTTTCTATCTAATCTTTGATCCTGGTCCCAAAATCCCCTGAATCAGTTTATCCTGCCCATATACGTGGTTCGCCTCATCTAGCCCCTGCTGATATACCGCTGTATTTTTCACCAGGTCTTCGATAAATTCTTCCAGCTGTCGCGAAAAGGCTTCCACCGAGCTGAGATCAATGGCCTTGCCGACGTTAAACTGCTGCAGCACTTCCGGATTTAATTCCGGAGACTGCAGGACAGGTTTATAGAATCCGATCGCAGTAAACAGCATAGCACCCCAATGATACCGATAGCGTTCTGCTGCATAGGGCATCATAATCGCATCTACGCCAAGCAGTGCCTTCTGCCATTCGACGCCAATGAGGTTTTGGTGCAAAAAGGAAATATTTGAATACTGGCTGTAGTCTTTTGCAAACTTCTCAAAAAGCTCTCCGTCTTCCGGCTTCGCCGTAGCACCTTGCACGATAAGTTCTACCGGCACAGAAAATTCAGCTTTCGTAAAAGCTTCCAGAAAAAAGCCTAAATTCTTTTCTTTACGGAACTGGCCGAAAAAGCCAATTTTGATGGGCGGCTTAAATGACAGGTGTTTAGCAACAGGAAGCTCCCATGGCTTAAACACAGGTGGCACAATCAAGTCTACGTTTTTCAAACCACTTTTTTTGAAATCATTTCTCAAAGTAATGATTTTTAAGTGAATCTGCTGATACGGCTCAACTTTGCGTGCCTGCTTCTCAAATTTTGGCTGTTCTTTCGGATTGATGCCATGGAAAATCATATATACCGGTGCGGGAGAGTTTTTAAGCTCACTTCGTAGCATGGTACGAATATATCGCCAAGTACCGGTCGGTATGATGATGGCATCGCAGTGGTGCGCTCTTGCTTTCTGGTATGCTGAGTCGAACCATGCCACGCGGCGGCGCTCTCTTCGGATAGAGAGAAGCAGTTTCTTCAGCTTGCCTGCGCCCGCATAGGTGACAACCTCTCCCCCCTCTAGATACTCCACATCACAATGATAATCGAGCTTGAAAGGGAAATGCTCCGGAACGAAGAAGACCGGCTCGTGCCCCTGCTTCTTCAATTCTTCTACCAGGATACGGTCAAACTCAACCTCATGGCCCGCCGGCATGACGATAGATTCTAATATGGCAACGCGCATGTCAATCCCCTTTCCGCTGCAGCTCGTGAAGCTTCAGATATTTCAGCATGGTATAGAAAAAATGGGTACAGCAAAGATAGGAACCGATGGCTCCATCAAGAAAGCCCCTGCGCACGACGAACATCTTGAAAAAGCCTCCGATGCTGTGCAGCAGAATCCCACCCATCGACGTTCTCTTTCCGCGCTTGTAAGCATCCTGCGCCCAGATGGTGGTATAGAGGCAGAGCTTCTCTTCCCACTCATGCCAATCTTTATAGGTATGGTGCTCTATATAGCCGGACAGCTGCTTTCCTGGCAGACTACACTCAGGATGTTCATGCACTTTATTTACCCATTTGACCGTCTTTCTTGGGAACATGCGCGATACGTGATCCGGATAGAGGACGCCGTAGCTGAATGTCACGTCAAAGGCCACCGATTTCCGCATGATAGCATACTGCGCATCCATCTGACCGGATGTGACAACTCGCTTGACAGCGATAATGAGCTCTGCATTCAGCCTCTCATCCGCATCGAGATACAGCACCCAGTCCGCATCTGTCTGCTCCAGTGCGAAGTTTCTCTGGGCAGAAAAATCATTCGTCCATGCGCGAAAAGCCACCTTCGCACCATGCTCTTTCGCCAGCTCCACGGTACGATCTGTGCTGCCCGAGTCGATGGCCACGACTTCGTCCGTGCATTTCTTCGCGTTTTCTACCACGGAGACGATATTGTCTTCTTCATTACAAGTCAGAATCAGAATAGCGAGTGAGCTCATACTTTCCCTCATTTATTTCAATAACAATCTGATCTTCTCTGCCACGGACGCATCGACTTCATCGAGCAGGGCATAGCGCTTACGGTAGTAGTTTCTCTTTCTCGTCGGGATCTCTTCCATGGTCTTTCTGGCTTCTGTCATCGGGAGCTCATAGAAGCGTTTGTCCTCGCAGGGATGACCGCCGGACTCTTCCCAGAAATCACTGAAACTGGTCTTCAGCTTCTTCTCCATGCGCATGTGGGTATTTGCATAGTAACCGTAGTTCGTCACAGCATAGATATGCACAAGGCCGAGCGCTTTCGCGACTTCCTGCGTCACGTGAAGGATGAAATTCTTCGTACGATAGGAATGACAACGGCGAGTAACTTTTTTGACCAGATCCTTCGCGTTCTCTACATTCGGCCCCTGCATCGCACCGATCCAGAGCGACATGTCTCCTTTTTTATCTGGCGATATCCAGAACATGATCCGGTAAAGCATGACATCATCCAGATGCAGTACAACGGAAAGAAGTCCTTCTTTCCGTTCCCCTGGATTGAAGGAAAGCTCAAAGCGCAGACTTCCGATTTCATCCTTTCTTTCCCAAAGCGTGTATGGTTTCTCCCCATACAGTCCCAGGAAAACGTCTTTCTTGAAGTACTTCTCCATAAAACCCATATGCTGTTCCAAGATCTTCGCGCGTTCATCAAAAGTTGACTTGTTATAGAAAAAGGCGCGCGTCGGCTGTTCGTAGACGAATGGGTACTCTTCGGCGACCTTTGCCAGCAGTTCATTCTGGTGGAAAAACTGATGAATCTTCTTCATGCGGCCATTATTCAAAAGGCAGCGCGCGACGAAGACGACGCAGCGCTTCACTTCGCGCGGATTTTCCATATTGTAAATCTTTTTCCCTAATTCGATATAGTCCAACTTGTCATCATCCTTTGGTATTCTCTGCCTGTAGGCAGACTATTGCTATTTTATCTTTCTAAATTCTACTCTATCCTATCTGGAATGGCAAATAAAAAAGCCTCGCTTTCGCGAGACTTTTCGCTTGTACAATCTCTTTTCTTATAACTGATTTTGTCCCTGATGCCAATCACGCAGCAGCTCTGGATGACGTACATACCAGCCTGTCAATTCACACCAGGCCTTCTGCTCTTCCGTAAACTGGTCTTGACCATGGCGGAAAGGTAACAATTCAGCAGACACCACCAGATCCTGCTCTATATGCTCACGGTAACTGCCGATAGCATTCTCTGTCATCCAGCAGTACGGCGTAACCACATGATCCATATGTTCAAAGAGAGAAGGCAGAATAGAATAGTAGCAGAAATCTTTCGGCGCAATGAGCTCCATCAAGGTCGGCAGTATATTCATATGACATCCGATATTGTTCTGCCTGAACATATCTTGTGACAGTTCTGGATGCGACATGGCGAATGAGGTCAAGAAGCGTTCTCGAAGATTTGGCTCATGGCGCGGCACAATATCAAAATCAAGTGGCAGAACAGGTGCGGCATGGTCACCCGTCACAATAAACAGGCTATCCGGATAGAGTTCTTTCATTTTATCAATGAAATGTATCGCAGCCTGATCAGCATACCAGGCTCCCGCCATACGCCGCCAGTTTTTCTCATCACGCCGCAGAGCCTCTGGCATCTCAGGCATCAATCGATCGATATCAAAGCCGTACTCTTTGAAGGGCAGCAAATACGGGCCGTGATTCGACGTCGTGTAAACAAAATGAAATTCCGGCTGATCGAAATTTTCTGCCTCTATACGTTTGGCTACTTCACCAAGGAACAAATGATCATAGACACCAAGCCATGTTTTCGGCGCATCTTTACCACAGATGTCCGGCCCGCCAAAGCTACGGTCGAAGCCTACCGCAGGCACATAGTGATCTAGACTGCTCCATGTCAGTCCACCACCGTACCAGAAAGAGGTCCGGTAGCCCAGCTTACGCAGCTGGCATGGCAAAGATGTCTGCAACGTACCATTCCAAAATGCCTGTTTTTCATTCAGTTCCATATCTGTATCAAAAACACCAGACATCAGGCTCACGATAGAGGGCTGGGAAACCATACCACCCGGCAAAAAGTTCGACATCGAAATGGTATGCGGGTCACTGCGAAAGGCTTTACTGCCTTCCATAAGATTCAATTTATCGTAGAGCGGATCAAAAAGACACTGGGCATGACTTTCCAAAAACAGCAGGAAAATGTGCTTTGGTTTCGTAATACGAGGCCCCTCAGCATGTCGTTCGAACTGCTGCAACAGGTCTGCACCTTCGTCAGCTTTCGCAAGTCTTGGCAATATGGGTTGCAGAATCTGTTCCGCCTCTTCATCATTATGTATGAGAGATGGATGCAGCTTCGTTTTCCAAAGTTTTTCAATGACAATGAGATCATCAATGACAGCCTTACCCATAAATACATCGTCTTTTACAATAGACGGTACTTCATCCCATTCCGGTTTACGACGATGGTGGAATGTCCCACCATAACGAAACCAATAGAAAATCGCAATCGAAGCAAGGAACACGACCGTATTGAATGCATACTGCACAAAAGCAGAAGAAAATGCAGGAAGTGTAAAAGAGGGCAATGACAACAGGCATGCAGATGCCAGATAGCAAATAGCAAGGTATGGAATGTAGCTCAGTAAAAGCCAGATGCCATGATTTTGGTTAAAAAAGATATCAATAAAATTTTTCTTATCAGCATGACGGCCAAGAAGAAGCAGGTGATTGTAGATATCATGGAAATGATAATAGAAAATCAATCGCCCAATAAACGCTATATAAAGCACCGTGCAATAGGCAAGAAGCGCAACTTCACGCAAGCTATCCCCAATCATGAAATAAGGCATGAAGAAAGCTCCCGGCAGTGTAACAAGCACAAGCGGAATCAGATAGACATACGCATTAAAGTCCATCCCCCACCAGAATCCGTAGCGAAAGCAGGTGATCCATTTCTTCCATTCTCCGATTGGAGTCTTTTTTTCTCGATAAATCAGAATGAATGCCAGGCGAAACAACGCACAGAGAATCGGCGGCCATATCGCCAGTTTGAAATCCTGCTGAACGCCCGCAAAGAATAAAGAGAACATATCTTATGCCTTTCCTACGTATAATATTAATATATGTGAACAGCAAACCACGCTATTCCGCACAGCCAGTACACGTTTTAAAGCGAACCCCAAAAATACGCAAGCCACTAAACAAAGTAGCTTGCGTATGTAAGGCCATATAAAATTATTTCTTATACTTGAAATATCCGCCCTGGTCGAGGAAGTCTACGTACTCTTTGACAGCCTGTTCCATATCGGTGAATCCTTCGTCGTAGCCGGCTGCGAGGAGGTTCGTGAGATCGGCTTCGGTGAAATTCTGGTATTTCCCTTTCAGAACTTCCGGGAAGTCAACGTACTCGATCTCGCCTTTGCCCATGGCTTTGATGATGGCATTTGCTACTTCATTGTAGCTCTGCGCATGACCGGGGCCGCAGTTGTAGATGCCGGAGGGGCCTTTGTGCTGCCAGAACCAGAGGTTCACTTTGACGACGTCTTTGACATAGACGAAGTCGCGGCGCTGCTCGCCGTCGCCTACAGGTTTTCCCTGAATGTCGCCCCATCCACGGAAGAGGCGGGCTTTGCCGGTGGCGTTGATCTGGTTGTAGAGCTGGTAGTGAATGGAGGCCATCTTGCCTTTGTGGTGTTCCTGCGGGCCGTAGACGTTGAAGTATTTGAGGCCGACGACCTGACTTTGGGCTTTCGGCATGACCTGACGGACGTAGCGGTCGAAGGCGAGCTTGGAGAAGGCGTAGGGATTCAGCGCGTCTTCGCATTCGTCACCTTCGCGGAAGCCGTGTTCACCGCCGCCGTAGGTGGAGGCGGAGGAGGCGTACATCATGGGGATGCGGTGACGCAGGCAGAAGTGCAGAAGAGACTTGGAATATTCGTAGTTCGTGCGCATCATGTAATTCACATCGTAGACCATGGTGTCGGAGCAGGCGCCTTCATGGAAAACAACGTCGACGTCAGTGCCGTCGAAGCGGTCGCTCTCGATGGCTTCGAGAAAATCGTCCTTGTGCTGGTAGTCGAGGAATTCGAGTCCACGAAGGTTTTTGTAGTTGAGGCCGTCTTTCAGATCGTCGACGATCAGGATGTCGCTGCGTCCCTGACGGTTCAATGTTTTGACAATGTTGCTGCCGATGAATCCGGCACCACCTGTGACAATAATCATATGTGTGTTCCTCCTTGTAAATAGTAGATAGGGATGAGTGCATCAAGGATCAGGAGTGACTGGTAACTGGGCGCGAGCCCGCGGGCAATGGCTAGCAAAGCCAGCCTCCGCCCCTTCGGGGCACCTCCTTCCAGAGGAAGGAGGGAGAAGCCAGAATGGCAAGCATCGCCCGCTTTATACTCAGCGCGTGGCACTGCACCGCCATTTCTCATTCGAGCAGAGCTTTCATTCGCAGTCAAAGGGCTAACCCTCTTAAACCGGTTAAAACCTATTTCTCTTTCTTGAGCGCCGCTATGAGTTCTTCCTGACTGACGGCGTAGGTGCCGAGCTTGGCGACTACGACACCGGCGGCGAGGTTCGCGAGGTAGGCACTGTCCCGCGGGGCAAGACCGCCGGCGATGCCCATGGCGAAGACGGCGATAACGGTGTCACCGGCGCCGGAGACATCGAAGACTTCCTGCGCTTTGGTGGGGATGTGCTCGATTTCTTCCTCTCTGACAAGGGAGAGACCGGCTTCGGAGCGAGTGACGATAATGCTGCCGAGGTGGAATTTCTTCATCACAGCGCGGGCTGCTTGCTCGACGAGCGCGTCTTCATTGCGGATAGGATCGGCGAGAACGGCGTTGATTTCCTTGAGGTTCGGCGTGATGTAGTCCGCACCGGCGTACTTCATCCAGTTCGTCCCTTTCGGGTCGACGATGACAGGCACGTGGTGCGCCTTGCAGGCAGCGATGATGGCCTGGCAGTTTTCTTTCGTGCAGACGCCTTTGCCGTAGTCGGAAATAATGAGGCAGTCCAGGCCTTCTTGGAGCTTTTGCTGGATGTAATCCAGAAAACGGGCAGCATCGTCTCCGGTGATGGGCGCAGATTCTTCAAAGTCGAGCCGGAGCATCTGCTGATGCCCGCCGATGATGCGGAGTTTCGTCGTGGTCGGACGGTCGGTCTTGATGAGACCTTCGCAGGCGATGCCTCTCTTGTGAAATTTCTCCAGCAGGCTTTTGCAGTGGTAGTCATCGCCCACAAAACCAGCGATGGAAGTCTGGCAGCCGAGGCGCGCCAAGTTGTGCGCCACATTCGCCGCACCGCCGAGTGTCTCCATTTCCGAACGTACGTGGGCGATCGGCACAGGGGCTTCCGGGGAAATGCGGGTGACTTCGCTGTAGTAGTATTTGTCGAGCATGACGTCACCTGCAACGAGGATGCGGCAGCGCGCGGTATGCTCATTCACAAAGTCGTAAAGTTCTTTCTGTTTCATAATGTCCTCTCACAGCGCGATGATGCGGCACTGGTGGTTTCCGCGCTCTCTGGGCAGTTCGCGCGCGGACTTGCCGCCGTAGCGGGCCAGTAGTTCTTCGCTGTATTTCATCACGACATCGACGGGGATGTGTTTCATGCAGGCCATGTGGTCCTCGCCTTTTTTCGGGCAGTCGTGGATACCGCAGGGGTGGCAGGACTCCGGCGTCTTGATGACAATGTCTTTGCCATCATAGGGGTAGAAGGTCGGCACCGGGCTCGCGCCGAACATGGTGACGATCGGTACATTCATCGCGACGCCGACGTGCATCGGGCCGGAATCGGTCGTCAGAAAGAGGCAGCAGCGGCGAAGCAGCCCCGCCAGCACGGTAAGGCTGACTTTTCCGGTGAAGACATGTACCTTCGGACTGTCTTTTTCTTTCATTTTCTCTATGCATGCCTTGACGATCGCCACATCTGTCGGACCACCCAAAAAGGCGATGTGATAGCCTTCCTGAATGAAGTGGTCGGCACACTCGGCAAAGTAGGCATCGATCCAGCGCTTCGTCATCCAGCTTGCACCGATATTGAAGGCGATGACACGATCGTCCTCAGCAAATTCTTTCTGCCAGAGGTCGGAGGCTTTCTTTTCCTCTTCGGGCGGCAGCCACATCTCGAGGCCTCTGTCATCGAGCTTCGTGCATCCAGCCGCTTCCTGCAAGACCTTCAAATGGCAGAGCGTCTGGTGCATGACCTTGTCCTTCGGCGTGTCCGCCATCGCCAAGTTTGGCATCCAGTGGTCAAAGAAACGATGGAAGAAGGGCTGCGCGTAACCGACGATTTCCTTCCCGCCGGAAAAAGACGCGATCGCCGAGGCTCTCTCATTGCGATGGTAGTTGATCACGAGGTCAAAGTGACGTTTCCGTATCTGCCGTATGAAGCGGATGAGCGCCAGGATCCCTTTGTCTCGCCCGTGCTTGTCGATCAGGATGCATTCGTCGATGTTTTCATTGCAGCGCACGAGGTCGGCCAGCGGTTTGTCTGTCAGAAGCGCGATGTGGGCTTTCGGATAGTTTGCCCGCAGCGTCCGAAGCGCCGGCGTCACCAGCATGAGGTCACCGATGTGCATCGTATTGATGACGAGAATATTTTTGTATGTGGAAGTCATACACGTTTCCTTTGATTTCATAAATACACCCGGCATGTCGCTTAGTGGCTATGCGTCCTGCTCCGGGCTCTCCTTTTTCCAGTTTTGGCTAAGCACCAGAAGGCACCCTTGAACCAGCCAGAAGCTCTTCATAACGGCACCGTTACCAAAATTATACTCCGTCAACCCCTGCAGCACCAGCGCCAGCGCCGATGCACACATCATCAGGGCATATGGATTTCCTTCCTGCCAGAAGCGCTTGAAAGAGTAACCGATGAAGCAGGAAATCAACGTCATAAAGCCAGCAAAACCGATGAGCCCATTCTCTGCCAGCATCTGCATGAAGTTATTGTGGGCATGAGAAAGGAACGGCTCTTTTGCTTCCGGCGAAATATATTTCTTCTGATAATTGTCCTTGTACTGTCCCAAGCCAACGCCCGTGACCGGGTGGTCTTTGAACATTTCATACGCGCTGTGCCAGATCAGAAGTCGCTCGTGATTGGACTGGTTTTTGGTATCCGTAATGCTTTGGGCACGCTGCACCACCGGCGGGTATTGGGTAAGCCCTGCACCAACGGCGAGCAGGCAACACAAAATGATCGCAGCCAGCTTTTTTCGCTGCATGAGATAATAAAGAAGCAGTAAGGAAATCGTGCACCCCACCGCCAGCCAGGCACCTCTGGTCGCATTAAAGAGAAGCGCCGCCGAAAGCAGAATCAGTAAACCACCCATGTACCACCGCCAACGGCTTGCAGTAGTTTTCTCAAAAAGCAGTACAAATAAAAGCGGCAAGTAGATGCAGAAATACCCTGCAAATGTCATCGGATGACCAAAGAAGCCAGCGGCTCTTGCATCACCACCCAGTCCCTGATGCACCACACAGAGTGCACCTATCGCGATACCCGCCAAAGAGCAAGCTAAAATTCTTTTGGCCTGCTTTGCTTCCCTGATGGTCAATGTAATGATGAAAAAAGGCATAAGCCGCCAGAACCAGGCGTTGCTCCAGACTTTCATTCCCTGCTTGATATCTCCACTGAGAAAAGCAGAGATCAGCATCGTTCCAATAAATATCCCAATAGCAAGATAGTATGTCTTATCCGGCACATGTAGCGCAGCTCTGTTTTTAAAAGCATGAATCAGGAAACACAGTGTAGCTATGGCAAGAAGCGCATTGCCCACGGCAAGAGAAACAAATGACAGCATAGCAAAAGCCGCCATGGAAATATAGCAGTATTTATTCGTCACGATGACCCATCCTTACCTATCAATCATCTTTTTTCAAAATCTCATGCACCAGCTGATACACCCGATCCACCGGAATGCTGCTCATCCTGCACTCCTTCGTCAGTGGATGATCTGCAATCAAAAAATGGCAGTTCGAATTGCCGTACGGGCCATTCCGCTTATGCGGCGTCGGGCCGAAAAGAGCGATGATGGGAGCGTGGACGGCGTTTGCGATGTGGAGTGGACCGGTGTCGCTAGAAATGTGGAGGGCCGCCATTTTTTCAAGAGCGGCGAGTTCTAAGAGGTTCGTCTGTCCCATAAGGTTCACGGTATACGGGGAAGGAGAGATTTTCCGGATAGCTTCGCCCATGGGCATCTCGCCTTTTGAGCCCGCAATGACGGTGGTGATCTTGTCTTCGGCGAGTTTCCTTGCAAGCTCGCCCCAGTACTCGATGGGCCATTTCTTATAGTCACCTCGGGTGCCTGGGACGAGAAGGACGTAACGGCCTTTGGCGCCGTTTGTCCGAAGAAGCGTAGTGACGGTTTCCATTTCTTTTGTCAGATCAGGAAGGGGAAATTCGATCTTGTCTACGGGGCAGCCCAGATAGCGCATGACGTCTAAGAGCTGCTCGATGATGTGTCCGTGCTTGTGAGGTCCGGAGATCGGTTTGCTGAAGAGGAAACTGCCTTCTCTGCCATCGTGGTAGCCGATCTTTTTCTTGCCGCCGGAGAGAAAGGAGATGAGCCCGCTCTTGGCGATCATCTGCAGGTCGATGACGAGGTCGAAGTGATGCGCATGCAGGTCTTTGCGGATTTCTTTCCAATAGGAGAGCTGCTTGATGCGCTTCCGGTCGACGAGGTAGACTTCATCGATCCACGGCTTGCCGGGAAGGATCCCCGCAAAGGCGGGGTGTACGGCCCATGTGATCCTCGCTTCGGGATAGGCTTTACGCAGGGCGTAGAGAGAGGGGAGCGCGTGGATGATGTCCCCCAAGGAGCTCATTTTTATGATCAGGATGTTTTTGTACTTCTTTGGCATGATGGATATCCTTGGATTCGGCTGCGCTGCGCCGTATCTTGGGCGCTTTGGCGGATAGGGATGATAAAATATATTTCTATTTTATCACATTTCAACAGCTGCTTCGATGAAAATCTACTAAAAAAGGAATGCCCCCTTCTTCGAGCGTCCTGATTTCAAGAGATTGCTCAATTCACCATGGATGATATATGACGTCTCCCAGTCTCCTTGTCTATGAGTCTCCCCATCTCATTCTCCCCAACACACAAAAATCCCCAGGACCGCTCCCGGGGATTTTTCATACAAGATTTATTCTGTGACGACGGAGACGTGGACGGTGCTGGTGACCTGCTGGTGGACCCAGACCTCTACGTCATATTCACCGACGGTCTTGATCGGCGCTTTGAGACGGATATTTTTCTTTTCGAGCTTGAATTTGTACTGCTTCTCGAGAGCTTCGCTGATGTCCTTGCCGGTGACGGAGCCGAAGATGCGGCCGTCTTCCCCGCTCTGGACTTTGATGACGACCTTGACGGCCTTGAGCTGGGAGGCCATGATGACGGCTTCGTCTGCTGCGACCTTGCTCTTGAATTCTTTCGCTTCCTGACGCTGGGAGGCGGTATTGAGGTTTGCCTTGGTGCCTTCTACGCCGAGGCCCTTGCGGATGAGCACGTTGCGGCCATACGCATCAGCGACTTCGATGACGTCGCCCTTTTTTCCCATTTTCTTTACGTCTTGCAGTAATACGACTTTCATTCTTTTTCCTCCTCTACTTGTTTACGGACTTGGGTCAGGATGACCTTTTCCGCTGCTTCTTTATTTCCATCTTTGCCCAGCTGGCAGCCTGCCACGGTGAGATGACCGCCGCCGCCCAAGGCTTCCATGACGACCTGTACATTGATCGAGCCGTCGGAGCGGGCAGAGAGACAGAGTCCATTGTCTGTGTGATAGAAAAGGAAACTGGTCCGGATCTCCTTCACGGTCACAAGGTAGTCTGCGATCTGTCCGGCGAGTACCTGGGAGTCTTCTGTCCCCTCCGGGCACTCGGCGATCGCGATATAGTTATCAATGAGCTTCATATGGGCCAGGATCTCTGCCTTGGTCTTGATGAAGTGGATGTCCTCCGCAAAGAGCCGGTGGACGAGCTTCGTATCTGCCCCGCAACGGCGCAGGAAGCTCGCCGCATCGAAGGTACGGACGCTGGTCTGGACGGCGAAGTTCTTCGTATCGACGACGATGCCTGCATAGAGGCAGGACGCCTCGAGCTCATTCATTTCTTCATCCCCGCCGTAGTACTGGACGAGCTCGGTCACAAGCTCGGACGCCGATGAAGCGGATGGCTCCATGTATGTCAGAAGCGGCTGTCGGATGATGGAGGCCGCGCGGCGGTGATGATCGATGACGACCTTTTTCACGGCTTTTTTGAGAACTTCCGGGGCTGCGACGAGCTCGGGGATGTGCGTGTCGGTGATGATGACGACGGTCTTATCCGTCATGAGTCCCTTTGCCTCGCTCTCATCGATGAGGAGCCCTTCGGCGGCACCGCTCTTCTCGATGGCATCGACCATCTTGCGGCAGGTGTCACGCTCCTTCGAGAGGACGACATGCGCCTCGACATGGGAGGCGCGCGCGAGGTGGGCGACGCCGACCGCCGATCCCAAGGCATCGAAGTCTTCATGATTGTGCCCCATGACGAGCACCATATCTGCGTCTTCGATGATCTCCTTCAGCGCCTGCGCGACGACGCGGACGCGCACACGGGTGGAGGAGACGGACGTCGGCGATTTCCCGCCGAAGGCCTTCACTTCCTTCCCGAGGCGGACGATGGCCTGATCCCCGCCGCGTCCAAGGGCGAGGTCAAGGGAGACCTGCGCCTCTTCGAACTGTTTCATGAAGGAATCGCTGCTCTGGACGATGCCGATGGAGAGCGTGACCGGGATGCGGTTCACCGTATGAATCGCGCGGACTGCATCGAGGATCTCGAAATTGCTCTCCATCATTTCCGCAAGTGCCTTGTGTGAAATGCACGCCACGAAATCATTCGTCGAGTACTGCTTGATGAAGCCCTCTTTCGCATTGAAGGAGGAGAGGACCTTCTCCGTGACATCCGAGAGCAGGGCCGAGCGCTCGACATCGGTAAGGTCTGCGGTGACCTCCGGCACATTGTCGATACGGATGAGGCAGAAGACCGGCCGCGCTTCATCGCACGCCTTCACCGCTTTTTCGACATCCGTGCGATCCATGAAGTAGAATACCATGAAGTGCGTATCGTTCTTCTCTCCGGTGTCCAGAAATTTGTAGAAAACACGGAAGAAGGACTCGCCCGCATGGCACTCGAACCACCCGGTCTTGCCCCAGATCTTGGAGATCTTCTGCCCGGTGATGAGATCCTGAAAACGGACTCCGACCTCGGCTCCCTCGCCGAGCCAGCCGCGGAAGACATTGTTCGCCCAGACCAGCTCTTTCTTCTCATCCATCATCGCGATGCCGACAGGGAGGTTCTTCACCGCATACACCGTACCGGCCGAAACGCCCGAGGACAGGTCATCCAGATAGCGCAGGAGCTTCTTCTCCTGCCCGTAGTCGGAGCGTTTCACATAGACGATGACCCCGGCCACGATGATAAAGAAGAGCAGCCCCAGCGGCCAATTCTGCGTGGCAAGCAGCAGTGCGGCCAGGAGCAGCAGGCCGATCATGAGCTTCGCGGTCCTCGTATATACCCATATATCGCTCAGCATAGTTGTCTCCTTTGTTCGTTACGAAATCGGGAGGCAGCCTGTCTCACGGGCAGCACCCACCGATTTTTTCGACGATTCTTACTCTTTATCGTACTCGAAACAGGAGAAGAATGCAAGAGGGCAGAGGGGAGGCTCTCCCCCATTGCCCGAAAGCCTCGAGGATAAAAGGTCTGTCCACAAACGCCGCCCCTCATGCCACTAATGAGGAACGCGAAGCCATGGCTAAAAGCTCGGTTCATGCGCCGAAGGAAAGCCCCCTCTTCCGGGTCTTCTCATATCGAAAGAAAGCGAGACCCTCTATACCGCCTCACAAAGAAAAAAAGCCCCATAAAAAGGAGCCCTCCTCTGCCTAAGGTTCTTTGTTTATCGGTGATCGCACGGGAACGGGAAAAAGAGTCTATGCTATATCAATACGTGCTTGGGGAAAGACATATTTCATCGCAGAAACCGATCTTGCCTGTATTTTCATGCACCGCTTCGTCATCTTTCTTCTTACATCCCCGTTATCCGCGTCAGATGATCCCCTGTCCCCTGATCGCCAGTTTCGTCAATTTTTCGAGTACGCTTTCCAGCGAGCCCTCATTCACTACGATCTCGTCCGCTGCCTTGCGATAGAGAGTAATGCGCTCATGGTAAAGCGTATAGACTTTCGCACTGCCTTCGGCAAGAAGGGGGCGGGTGCTGACCTCTACATCGCCTGCGATGTCTTCGGGGCGGCGGTCGATGAAGTAAATGGTGCCGGTCTTTTTCAGTCGCTCGATGTTGACAGCGCGCTTCACGACGCCGCCGCCGGTCGCGATGACGAGGCTTTCCCTCTTTGCGAGGGCTTCGATGGTGCGTTCTTCGGCATCACGGAAGCAGTCTTCGCTCACGGCGAAGAGCTCGGGGATGCTCTTTCCTTCTTTTTCTTCCAAATAGGTGTCGGCATCCACAAAGGAGCGGTGCAGGGCTCCGGCCAGTCGCCGCCCCAGTGTGGATTTCCCGCAGCCGGGCATGCCGATCAGGATGATATTTTTCATGAATGCTCCTTCCTATGAAAGTGGATCGTCGGATTCAAAGGGTTCAGGGCCAGCCATGGAGCGGCATTCTCGTATCTCCCTCCTTCCTCTGGAAGGAGGTGCCCCGAAGGGGCGGAGGTTGGCTGCCGCAGAATAAAAAGAAATGGGTAGAGGCATTTCCTCGTTTCCCCTGAAATGACGATGCGGGAGTCACCACTCACTCTAAATCCCCAGCCGCTAGCCCCCCATTTCTTCTGCGATCTCTTCTGCGATGCGATCGGGGATCTCTCTTTCCAGCCAGATCTCTTCCGCCGCGATGGCCTGCATGACGAGCATGTACATGCCATTGACCTTGTCCGCATGCGAAGCGTCATGGAGGAGGCGGGTCTCCTTCGGGTTGTAGATGATGTCGATGACCTTGGAGAAATGCCGGGCGGCCTCTTCGGAGATCGGAGAAACGCCGACCTTGGGATACATACCGACCGGGGTGGCGTTCACGAGAAGTGCGCCTTCTGCCTCTCTTTCAAAAGCGGCGTAGTCCATGAGACGGACGCGGCGCTCTTCTGCAAAGGAGCGGAGATCGGAGTCCACCTTCTCCGGATGGCGGGAGATGACGCGGATCTCTGCTGCGCCTTCATCATAAAGGCACTGGATGATGGCGCGCGACGCACCGCCGTGACCGAGGACGACGGCGATCTTTCCATTGACCTTGGCATCGATCTTTCGGAGCGTGCGCTGGAAGCCGAAGTAGTCGGTGTTGTATCCCACGAGCTTTCCGTCCGTCCTGGCGATGGTATTCACCGCACCGATGGTCTTTGCTTCCGGGGAAATGTCATCCAGAAAGGGGATGACATCGAGCTTGTAGGGGATGGTCACATTCAGCCCGTCGCAGGCGGTGAGGGTATCCCTCAGTACTTCAGCGAAGTGGTCCTTGGGGATCTCGATGAGGTCATAGCGCCCGGGGATGGAAAGCTTGTGAAATAGTTTTTCGTGAATTACAGGAGAAAGGCTGTGTCCGAGCACTTCTCCGATCAGTCCGAGTTTCATGAGGAGCTCCTTGGGTCTCGCAGATCCAGCCGGTGCTGAAGGTGCAAAGAAATATGGCGGCCTGGCCGCTCTGTAAAGACGGGCGATGCCCGAAGATCTGAAAGAAACGCTCCCATCGTCTGCCTCTTTGCAGGGGACGCCGCCGGAAAAGGGAGTATAGGACGTGCCGCCCGTCGCTATTTCTTGCAGGACGGATAGTTCCCCAGGATCTTGAAGTAGGTACACATGGAGGCGAGACCGTGGAGGGTCTGTGCGTTGGATGGGTCGTGGATGCGGCCTTTGACGTCGATGTGGAAGAAGTACTCGAAGGGATGGCCTTCCATGGGACGGGACTCGAGGTGCGTCATATTCATGCCGCCGTAGAAGAAGTAGCCCAGGACGTGGTAGAGCGCGCCCGGCTCATGCTTGACGGAGATGACGAGGGTGATCTTGTCCGCGTCTTCGGTGATCTCCATCTTCGGGGCGATGATGAAGAAGCGGGTGTAGTTGCTCTGATTGAAATAAATATTTTCCGCGAGAACGGAGAGGCCATAGAGGCGGGCTGCGGTGCGGCTGGCGACTGCGGCTTGGTTCTTCCTGCCGTCTTCGGCGACGCGCTCTGCGCTCCGAGATGTGGAGAAATACGGCTCGAGCGTCCAGTCTCTGTGCTCATTGAAGAAGGGGCGGCACTGGCGGAAGCCCTGCGGATGGGAATAGACGGTGTCGATGTCGTCCAAGGTCGCGCCGGGAATGCCAAGAAGGTTGTGCTCGATCTTCACCAGCTGCTCTCCGACGACGGCACAGTCGTATTTCTGGATGAGGTCGTAGACTTCGGTGATGCCGCCGGTCGAGGAATTCTCGATGGGCAGGACCCCGTAGTCGATGGTGCCGTCTTTCACGGCTTTCACGACGTCTTCAAATAAAGGGAAATAGGATTCTTCCCGTTCCTTGCTGCCAAATTGCTGCTCCATGGCCTCGTAGGTGTAGGAGCCTTTCGCGCCATAGCAGCCGACTTTGAGTGTATGTGTCATAGGATGTCTCCAAAAAAGGTGCAGGCTTCAGGGTCGCAGTGCGGGCTTCGCCGCCTTTTTATGATGAGGCGATGCCCGAAAGCAGTATTCAAGTCACAAGTTTCCAGCAAGCATCATCTCGTCCAAGATGACAAGTGCCGCAGCGGTCTCGATGACAGGGATCGCGCGAGGGATGATGCAGGGGTCGTGACGGCCGCCGATGGTGAGGAGGGTGTCCTTCCTTTCGGCGAGGTTCACGGTGAGCTGAGGTTTTCCGATCGAGGCGGTCGGCTTGATGGCGAGGCGGAAGATCACGGGATTGCCGCCGGAAATACCGCCCAAGATACCGCCATTGTGGTTGGTCTTTGTTTCCACCTTCCCCTCCGCCCAGTGCATGCCATCATTCGCCGCCGAGCCTTTCATCGCCGCAAGACCGAAGCCGTCTCCAAATTCGATGCCCTTCACGGCGGGGATGGAGAACATCATGTGAGACAGCTCGCTCTCCAGCGAATCAAAGAAGGGATCGCCAAGCCCTACGGGAAGACCGGTCACCATACATTCGACGATGCCGCCGACGGAGTCTCCCTCCGCCTTGGCGGCGAGGATGGCTTCTTCCATCTTCTCGCCGATGTCCTTGGTGAGGACGGGGAGCGTCTCTTCACGAAGAGAGGCAAAGGTCGCCTCGCTCTCTCCTAAAGGATCGAAGCGGCGGTCCTCGATCTCCGCGATGCGGGTGACATGCGCGCCGATATGGATGCCTTTGGCAGAGAGTACCTGCCGGGCAATGGAGCCCGCAAAGGTCAGGGGCGCGGTGATGCGGCCGGAGAAATGGCCTCCGCCGCGGTAGTCATTGTATCCGCCATACTTCACATGTCCGGTGTAGTCGGCATGTCCGGGGCGCATACAGTCTTTCAGAATGCCATAGTCCTTCGAATGCTGATCGCCATTTCTGATCTCCATCGCGAGCGGTGTCCCGGTCGTGCGGTCATTGAAATAGCCGGAGAGGATCTCAAAAGCGTCCTTCTCCCTGCGCGGGGTCGCCAGTGCGCTGCTGCCCGGAGCGCGGCGTGCCATATCCCGGCGCACGGCGTCCCAGTCGATGGAGATCCCTGCGGGAAGTCCGTCGATGATGCAGCCGATGGCAGTGCCATGGGATTCCCCAAAAATGGTGACTTTCAGTTTTTGTCCGAATGTATTGCTCATAGAATATGTCCTTTGATGGGTTCAGGGTTCAGGGTTCAAGGTTCAGGGTTCAGGGTTCAAGGTTCAGGGTTCAGGGTTAGCCCGTGGGGCGGAGCATCCCCTGATGGTGGATGAAAAAGGTTCAGCGGGTTCTATAGGTTCTATAGGTTCAAGGGGGATAGTGCGGCGCATAAAAATAGGGAAGCGCCGCAAAATCTAGGGAAACAGGTCCTGTAGATTCAACGGGGTTTGAATAGACGGTAAAACGTCTGGACCAGATGGCATGATCCGCTGGTTAGAAGGGTGCCGCTATGCGGCACATCCATCCTGCGCCTTTGGCGCGCCCCTTCTCCAAGGGGCTGCTCCACTTCTTGGGGACTCCCAATCCCCAGCCACTCATCCCAAATCCCTGCTTTCAAACTTGTAGTGGCGACTTCGCCGCTATGTTAGATGATGGGATTTCCGTATCGTCAGCACCCTTGCGGGGAAGGTGCCCCGAAGGGGCGAATAGGACACAAGCGGTATGCAGAGAGAGGTGCTGAAGTTTTCCAGTCACTAGTCACCAGTCACAAGCCGTCCCCCGACCCGCTTAAAATCCTCCCAGAATGTCGGGTACGATTTCCGGACGCTTTCCGCGCCTTCGATGGTCAGAGGCGCACTGCATTTCGCAGAGACCGCAGCAAGGGCCATGGCGATGCGGTGATCGTTCCACGAGGAGACGAGCCCGCCGGTAAGGTGATCCCGACCGCGGATCAAGAGGCCGTCGGGCTTTTCTTCGATGTCCGCGCCGAGCTTCGTGAGCTCGACAGCCATGGCATGGAGACGGTCACATTCTTTCAGGCGCACGCGAGAGGCATGAATGATCTCGGTCGTGCCTTCGCTGACAGCGGCAAGGGCGGCGAGCGCCGGCACGAGGTCAGGGCAGTCTTCGGCATCGATCACGGTCCCCCGTGTCTTCGATGGCTTGGCAACGATCATGCCGTCCTCTTCGCGGATGTCTCCGCCCATCTTGCTAAGGATGGTAAGGATCGCTTTGTCCCCCTGCTTTGAGTCAGGGAAAAGTCCCTGCAGCGTGATGCCCGCTCCCGTGAGACCGCTGACTAGCCAGAAGGCGGCCTGCGAGTAGTCCCCTTCCACGGCAAATGCGCCCGCCTTGTAGGACTGCCCGCCCGGGATCTCGTAATGCTCGGGGCTTTTCTCATGGATGGTGATGCCATGACGGGCAAGCGTATCCAGCGTCATATCGACATAGCTCTTCGACTCCAGCGTGGTCGTGCTGATGAGTACGGAGTCATCCCCGGCAAGCGGCAGTGCAAAGAGGAGACCGGTGAAGAACTGCGAGCTGACATCTCCGGGAAGCACATAGCGCCCGCCGGGAAGCTGCCCTTTGACCGTGAGAGGAAGACCGTCCCGGTTGTCGAAGGAAATGCCCTTCTCATCAAAGATCCCGTAGTACGGTGTCAGCGGGCGCTCCGAGAGGCGGCCATGCCCCACATAGCGGATGACATTCCCTGAAATAAGACCGAGCGGAATGAGGAAACGCAGTGTCGAGCCGGACTCTCCGGCATCAGCTTCGAGCAGTCCTTCCTGCGGGGAAAGGCCGCCGGAAATATGGAAGGTGAGCCCGTCTTCGGCAGCCTCTTCTGTAAAATGCGCGCCCATCAGCGAAAGGATGCGGACGGTGGCTTCGATGTCTTGTGACGGGGTCACGCCGGAGAGCGTCGTTTTCCCCTTGGCAAGCGCAGCGGCGATCAGCTCGCGATGCGTCATGCTTTTCGAGGACGGCACGCGGAGCACGCCGGAAAGCGGCGCGGGGGTGATGGTGATATGCATAGTGATACTCCTTGGGGAAAGGGTTCGGGGTTCAGGGTTCGGGGCTAGCCCCTTGATTGGGGATGAAAGCTTTGCTCTCTAGTTAGAAGTGAGGAGTTAGGAGTTAGGAGTGGTGGTGCGGCGCATAAAAATCAGAAGCGCCGCAAAGTATAAATAGGGCGATGCCCGAAAGTGGTATTCAAGTCACTAGTTACTAGTCACTCGAGGCTCCTAATCCCTAGCCACTAATCCCTAGCTACTAATCATCCCTGCTTTCAAACTTCAGGGTTAGCCCTGGGGCGACTCGCCCCTTGATCGCGAGTGAAAGAGGTTCTGAGGGTTCTATAGGTTCTGAGGGTTCAACGGGGGGTGGTGCGGCGCATAAAAATCAGAAGCGCCGCGGAGTATAAATAATGGCGATGCCCGAAGGTCTCTTGATCGCAGGTTTCCCTCGTATCGTCAGCCTTCCCCTCGAGGGGAAGGCTAAGTGGTGCGGCGCAAAGCGCCGAATTTATATTTGCAGCGAAGCCGCCACGAGAGCCCTGAACCCATCAACCTGAACCCTAAACCCCTTCTTCTATTCCGTCACGATCCAGTCAGCGAGCGCTTCTGTCGGGACTTTCACAAGCTCTGCCCGGCCGATGCTTTTCATGACGACCAGCGTGATCTCCTTGCCGCGGCGCTTCTTATCGTGCAGTGCATGCGGAATGAGCTCCTCCGCCGGAACGCCGATGGCGGTCGGAAGCGCGAGCTTCTTCAGGACAGCGCGCAGGCGGTCGGTGCATCCGCGCTCCGTATAGCCGAGCTTTTCAGTCTGCGCGGAAAGGAGACTCATGCCGATCGCGACGCCTTCGCCGTGGGTGTAGGTGCTGTAATGGAAGTAACGCTCGATGGCATGCCCGATGGTATGGCCGAAGTTCAGCATTTGCCGGCTGCCATTGTCGTACTGGTCTTCCTCTACCAATTTCGTCTTCTGCAGGACGCTCCGCAGGATGATCTCCTCGATATTCTTCTCCAGATCCTCCTTTGTCTCGATGGACTCGAAGAGCTCGAAAAGCTCACGGTCACCGATGCATCCGTACTTCACCGCTTCAGCCAGACCATCATGCACATAGCGGGTCGGCAGGGTAGAGAGCAGATCCGGATCGATGAAGACGCCCTTGGGCTGATAAAAAGCGCCCGCCAGATTCTTCCCGCTTCGAAGGTCGACAGCGACCTTGCCGCCGACAGAGCTGTCGATCTGCGCCAGAATGGTGGTCGGGATCTGGAAGAAATCAATGCCTCTCATGTAGGAGGCCGCGGCAAATCCCCCGAGATCCCCCGGAACGCCGCCGGAGAGTGTCACGAGCGCATCGCTTCTTGACATATCAAAGCCGGCAAGCGCCTCCAGCACGTCACCGAAGACACGAAGATTCTTGCTGGCTTCCCCTGCCGGTATAGCGATCACCTTCACGTCAAAGCCGGCGCCCTTTAGGATCTCTCTGATCCTTTCTCCATAGATGCGGCGCACATGATCATCCGTCACGACGGCGATCTTCTCCGCCTTCGTCAGCTGCCTCAGCTTTTCACCGACACTCGAAAGAAGACCGCGCCCGATCTCGATCCGATACGAATCACTTCCCAGATCAACCTTCACTGTCTTCATGCATGAGTTCCCTCCTTCGTCTGCCTGCCTCATTCAGAAAAGCCTCCATTTCCTCGCTGTCCTCTCTCTCGATCGCATCCCGCAGCACCTGCAGCTTCTCACTGAAGCGGTCGATCTCATCCAGCAGCTTCTCGCGGTTCGACAGGAAAAGCGATGTCCACAGACGGCCGTTGATATCCGCCACGCGCGTCTCATCCCGGAAAGAGCCGCCCATGAAATACTTCGTCTCTTTATTATAGGACTTGCTTTGGATGAGCGCCGTCGCGATGACATGCGTGAGGTCGCTCGTGTAAGCGATCGCACGGTCATGCGCATCGGCTGTCACCTTCGGCACATGCTGGCAGCCGAGAGCGCGCGCCATCTCCTCGATGAGCGTGATGTGCGAGGCACTGTTTCCCGCCTGCGGGATGATGACGTAGTTCGCACCGAGGAAAATCTCTGCGTCCGACTGCGAGAGTCCCGCCCCTTCATGTCCGCACATCGGATGTCCGCTGATGAAATCCATCCCCTCTGGGAGCTTTGCCTGAATTTTTTCGGCGAAATCATTCTTCACGCCGGCGATGTCTGTCAGCACGGCATCCTTCTTCAGAAGTCCGATCTTCTTTTCAATGAATGCCATCGTCCCCTTTTCCGGTGTGCAGAAAATGACGATGTCTGCGTCTTTCAGATCCTCTTCGGAGATCGAATCCACGATCCCCATCCGAAGTGCTTCCTGCGCGACACTGGCCGTGCGGTTGATCCCGATGACGCGGCTGCCGATGGCCTTGAAGCGTTTGGCAAAGGAGCCGCCCATCAGTCCAAGGCCGATGACGGCGATCGTAAAGTGGCTAAAGTCGTGATTGCTGTCCATGTATGTGCTCTTTTCTGTTGAAATCGTATTGCTATGGTCATTGTAATATATGAGAGGGAGAGGGTTCAAGGTTTGGAGTTAGCCCATAGGGCGTGCTGTCCCTTGATTATTTGTGAAAGAGGGGGAGCAGGTTCAAAAGGGTTCATCAGGTTCAAAGGGGGAAGGTGGCGGCTTCGCCGCGAGTATATATGGGGGCGATGCCCGAAGGTCTGCGAATAACAGGTTTCCCGTTTGGGATTTTCTGACATCGTACTTCTGACCGCGAATGACAAAGATTTCTCGCTTACGCTCGAAATGACGATACGAGAGTCTGCCATCTCCCAGTCACTAGTCACCAGTCACTAGTCCCCTATATTTCTCTTCCCACGATCGGGGCGAGCTTTCGAAGATCTCCCATCATATGCTCGAAGGTCTCCGGCGTGATGGACTCTGCGCCATCACACCATGCATGCTCGGGATCATTATGTACCTCGCACATGATGCCATCTGCACCGGCAGCGATCGCTGCCATGGCCATGGACTCTACCATCCAGCGGCGGCCGGTCGCGTGGCTCGGATCGACGATGATCGGCAGGTGGCTCATGCGCTTCACCGCTGCCACCGCCGAAAGGTCGAGCGTATTTCTCGTCGCCTTCTCAAAGGTGCGGATGCCGCGCTCGCAGAGGATGACATTGTGATTTCCCTCCGACATGATGTATTCCGCACTCATCAGCCATTCCTCGATCGTCGCGGACATCCCCCGCTTCAGAAGCACCGGCACATGGAGACGGCCGACCGCTTTCAGAAGATCGAAGTTCTGCATATTTCTCGCGCCGATCTGGATGAGATCGACCTTCTTCTCTAGGAACATGCCGATCTTGTCTGCACTCATGAGCTCCGTCACGACGGGGAGCTTCTCTTCTCTGGCCGCGGAGATCAGCATATCGAGCCCCTTCTCGCCAAGCCCTTGGAAAGAGTAGGGGGACGTTCTCGGCTTGAACGCGCCGCCGCGCAGCATCGATGCGCCGGATGCCTTCACCGCCGATGCAATGGCGCCGATCTGCGCCGGTGTCTCGATGGAGCACGGCCCTGCCATGACGACGAGCTTCTTCCCGCCGACCTTCACGCCGGCGACATCAATGACCGAGTCCTGCGGATGGAAGGCACGGCTCGCCCGCTTGTATGGTTCCTGCACACGCATGACCTTGTCGACCCATTCATTGCTCAGGAAATCGCGCTCATCGAGGCTCGTCGTATCTCCGACAAGTCCCAGTACGACCTTGCTCGAGCCGCGGCTTCTGTCGACCTGGAAGCCCTTCTCCCGAAGCTCATCCTCAAGTCTTTCGATCTCTGTCAGCGGTGCATTTTGTTTCATAACGATAATCATACGAATTCCTCCTCTTTGCCTTCAGGCAATGCTTCTATACTGCGTAATGGCTTCGACGTAAAAGAAACGGTCTCTCGATCAGACGCTGCGCCCGATCACCGCTTACCATCACCCGTCCCCCTAACAAAAAAGGACAGGCTCTCGTGGGCCTGTCCTCGATTCCTATCCTGCTTATCTGGAAGGGGTGATCCGCTCATGAGAATCCGTGTACGCCAAATAGCCGCAGCCATAATAATAGCTGACGGTAAAGTCATACGCATATGCAGTTCTCATGGTGTCAGAGATCTGTCTCATGGTGGTTCTTCCTTTCGTTCGAAGTTATACCAAGTATAGCCAGCGCCCTGTCGATTGTCAAGAAGATTTATCGGGGCGCAGCGTGACCGGGGACCGGAGGACTCTCTCGGTCATTCATCTTTCCTATCACAGCCGCCCCATCCGCCCCGCGGAAAGCCCCAAAGCCTTGCCCCCTGCCCCTCGAACCGCTATAATAAAGGCACATTAAATTTTCTCCGCACATGGTGCAGAAAGGCTCTCTCATGGCTGACAATACGATCCCATTCCCGACAAAAGGCAATTTCAATAAAAATCTCAAGGCAGATGCATTTGAGTCCTACCTCAAGAAGGAAGGACTGAATTTCTTCCGCCGTCAGGATGCACATGACTCCTACGACACCGTCGTCTTCATGACCGCACTGCCTGCGGGCAAGCACCGCCTGGTCTGCGCCGTCATCACAGATAACAGCATGTACACCCTGATCCGCGTCCACCTCGGCACCGCGCCGAAGGGCCCGGCCAGAAAGACCTTCGTTCCTTTCCTGAACAAGCTGAATGGGGAGCATGCCATCGTGAAATACACGATCGGCAGCGATGACAACGTCTTCCTCGATGTCTGCGTGACCTCCACAAGCGAACACTTCGACCCCGAGACCGTCCGCGACACGCTGAATGTCCTCGTTTTCCATCTGGGTGAATGCTACGAAGACGTCGCCCGCCGTCTCGATAAACCGGGCGATGCCACAGACGGATTCTCACTGTGATGGGAACTGGGAACTAGTGACTGGTGGCTAGGGATTAGTAGCTGGGGATTAGGATTTCTGGACACCGAGACTTTGAGACTTCAGACTTCAGGCCAAAAAGTCCCGCCGCTTCTTACGAAGCAGCGGGACTTTTTGGTTGGGAAATCCGTGTAAGAACAGAAAAAGTAATCCTAATCCCTAGTCCCTAGTCACTAGTCCCCGATTTCCTCAAGCAGTTTCTTCGCATGCTCCTTTGCAAGCGATACGAGCTTCTCTTTGTCGGCCTCGGTGGAAACGCCCGGGATGAACATCGCGCCATAAGTCAGGATCGGCTTGGCCATATCCATGCCGGTCATCGCAGCCATGACATAGAAGTTATCGAAGAATTCATCGAGCGTATGACCCATGCCGGCAGTGCTGTACGCGCCGTCCGGAGCGCCGGCCGTCGCAGAGATGATGAGCTTCTTGCCCTTGAGCCCGCTCGCCCCTTCGCCATGTGCAAAGCCCGGGGTGAAGACCTCCTCGTACCAGTGCTTCAGCATGGCCGGTGCATTGAACCAGTAGACAGGGAACTGGAAGACGATGGTATCGGCCTCTTTCAGGAGAGCCTGCTCCGCTGCCACATCCAGATGGCAGCAGCCCTTCTCTGCGATATCATCGATCGCGATCGATGCACCGCTTTCGGCAGCCTTTTTCAGCTCTTCCAGAATGGTCTTGTTCATGATCGAACGTTCCAAATGCGGATGACCGGAAATTACAATAACCTTTGCCATAATGATTCCTTCTTTCGTATAATAGAAAAAAGCAGATTCAATGGGTCCTGCCGGTTCAAAAGGACTCTCAAAACAGACCGGTGGCCCCTTTTCCCCATTTTACCACGTTCCCCCTCCCGCAGAAAGGACATCCCATGAAACGAGACATTGTGAAAGACATCATATTTCTTCAGCAGAAGGCTGCGCCTGCCACTTTCGAAGACAAGGCCATTGCCGAAGACCTGAAAGACACCCTCGCCGCCCATAGAGACACCTGCGCGGGGCTCGCCGCGAACATGATCGGCTTTGCCAAAGCCATCATCGCCTTCCGTCAGGGGAAGGATATCGTCATCATGTACAATCCCGAGCGCCTTTCCGCCGCCCGTCCCTACGAAGCCGAGGAGGGCTGCCTCTCCCTTTCCGGCCAGCGGAAGACCACGCGCTATGAGGAGATCGAGATCAAGTACCGCGACCAGCTTTTCCGCATGAAGAAAAAGAGATTCAAAGGTTTCGTCGCAGAAGTCATCCAGCACGAGATGGATCATCTGGAAGGAAAGTTAATTTAGCCCCTGAGGCGTGCCGTCCTTTGATTGCATGCGAAAGAGGGGAGCGGGTTCTATAGGTTCTACGGGTTCAAAGGGGTTGGTGCAGCGCAAAAAATAATGAGGCGCCGCGGAGTTTTGATAGCGCTTCGCGCTGTCGTCATTTCGAGCGTAACCGAGAAATCTATATTGCAGAACACTCATCGCCTGATGTGAGGTAGCACCAAGACATCGTTTTCCCTCAGCTCATACACGCTGATTCCTTCAGGGCAGTAAAGATCCCTCGGCTGCGCTCGGGATGATGATACCGAAGAACCCCAGTCACTAGTCACTCCTAATCCCCAATCCCTAATCCCTAGCCACTCATTCCTTATTTTTTGAAAGAAGGCATCCCCATGTCCCTGACCATTTTCCCCACATTCTTCCCTGATTTCCGCTGCAAGGCGGGCGCTTGCCGGCACACCTGCTGCCAGACGTGGGAGATCGACATCGACGAAGACACGAAGGACTATTACCAAACGCTCAAGAGCCCGCTGTGTCAGGAGCTCCGGCAATGGATGGGAACGTCGGAGGATGGCTCTACCTGTTTCAGACTGAATGAAAAGGGCTACTGCCATTTCCTGAACAAAGCCGGGCTCTGCCGTCTGGTACTGGAGCTCGGCGAGGATGCGCTCTGCGACATCTGCCGCGAGCATCCGCGTTTTTACAAATACCCATGCGGCGCCGAGCTATCTGGCACGGGGCTCTGCTGCGAGCGCACGGTGGAAGAGATCGCCGGGCATCTGCCCCTCACATTCGAGCTCCTGGATCCGGAAGCAGCCGAACAGAAACCCATGACCATGACATTTTCCCAGCTCATGGATGAACTGCTTCTTCCCCTCTCCGAGGAAGAATGCCATTTCACCCTCGACCTTTCCCCCAAAGCCGTGTCCGCCATGCTGGATGCGATGGCAGACACGGAGCCCATTGATGCCGCATGGACGAAGGACCTCTCCTGGATGCAGGCATGCGCCGAAGACTTGGTGGACAAGGCCAAGGCGCACCCGCCCAAAGTCCCTGCGGGATTCTGGGATGCCATCTACCAGTACATCATCTATCGCCAGCTGGACCTTGCGAGCCCCGAGGACTGGGATCAGCCCGCCGTTCCCGTCTCCGTACTCGCCCGGTTTGCCGCGGAAAGTACGCTCTTCATCTACCTCGAGGCCGTGCGCACAGGCGACCCCTTCCGCGCCGTCTCCCGCTGGTCAGAGCAGATCGAGTACGATACGGACAATTGGAGAGATCAGATCGAGGAGCTGACTTCTCATTTCCTAATCTCTAATCACTAGTCACTAATCCCTAGTCACTAGTCCCCTCTCATTGACAGAAAGGTCTCCATCATGACTCCATTCGATCCCGCGCCCGGGCTCATCGCTCCGGACTTCGAACAGCTTTCCCTTCATCTGCCCGCCCGCTGCCTCTTCGCCTTCCTGAGTGAAACGCGCATCGAGCGCTTTGCCAGGGAAAAAGGCGGAACGCCCCTCGGACGCTTCGCCTCGATCACGAAAAGCTTCCCCATCTATGAGCTCCAGACGCCAGACGGCCCCATCGCACTCATGCAGGCCCCCGTCGGTGCGCCTGCGGCCGTTCTGATGGAGGAGCGTCTCTATGCCTACGGCGCAGAAAAGATCCTCGCCATCGGCTGCTGCGGCGCACTCACAGACCTTCCGGAGAATGCCTTTCTCCCTGTAATGAAAGCCTTCCGCGAGGAAGGGACGTCCTTCCACTATCAGGAGATGAGCGACTGGATCTTCTTCGATGAAGCCCCGCGCCTTCGCATCGAGACATGGATGAAAGAGAAAGGCATCCCCTTCACGCCTGCTGTCACATGGACAAGCGACGGCTTCTTTCGCGAGACGAAGGAAAAAATAAAAGCCCGCCGCAGGGCAGGCTGTAATGTCGTCGATATGGAAGCCGCAGCACTCGCTGCGTGCGCCCGCTTCCGCGGGAAGGAATTCGCACAGATCCTCTTCACCGCAGATACGCTTTCCTCTCTCTCCCACGACCAGCGCGGCTGGGGCTACCGCGGAAGAAACGCTGCGCTGGAGATCGGGCTTGCGGCAGCCCGTGTGATGTGACAGAGAGTGTACAGTCCGGCTTAGGGCATGAGGCTCTATAGGTGCAGCGGGAGGTGCGGCGTGCAACAAAAAATGGCGGCGATGCCGCCATTTTTCATTTCTGATCGGCTCACCATCCCGCCGGAAGCATCCCGGCCATGCTGGCCAGTGCGTAAAGACCGGCCGCGGAGAAAATGACGATGAGGAGGATCTGGATCGGACGGTCTGCGATCCGGCCGCAGGTCCAGACGGGATCCATATCTCCCGACCTTCTGGCTCCCCGCAGCATGAAGACGGGAAGGATGGACATGATGATGCCGCCGAACGTTCCTGCAAAGAAGATGGCATTCACGAAGCTCACTGCACCAAAGAAGGCGAGCAGGAATGGCGGGAGGACGATGAAGGCGAGCATCGCGACCCGGGTCGGGACGTGGAATTCATCCTTCAGCTTGAACTGGTCGACCATATTCGTCAGGAAGCTTTCTGAAATGACCCAGAAGGATGTCAGCATCGCACAGAAGGCGAATACATTCACCAGCAGGTAGAAGATCGGATGTGAGAGCGCCCGCCCCCAGGAGAGGGACGCGACCTCCGTGATTTCCGAAAGCGGCAGCATCAGGAAGACGGAGAGCGGGACGATCGCAAGGATCACGAAGGAGATCGCAAAGCCTGCGAGGATCGAGGGTACCAGCTTCCCCGGCTGGTGCGAAAAGCCGCGCGCGACTTCCGGCACCATGTACTGCACCGCATAGCAGAAGACCGTGATATTGAAGATCGGCATCGCATACGTCCAGTCCGTGTAGAGGATATCCCCCACCGGCACGCGTGAAGAGAGGAAGGAGGCGCCGGCCAGCACAAGGAGCATCGCGATCATACCGCTGCTGATGAATTTCTCCGCAACGCCCGTCGCCTTGAGGCCGAACCAGATAACGCCGACTGCGGGCAGGATGAAGAGCAGGCTCCCCGCCTCGAAGGAGATCCCCAGAAGGTCTGAAAGGATCTTCCCGCAGCCATTCGTATATGCGATGAGGCTGCAGAAGCTCGTAGCTCCCACGGCGAAGAAGAGGAGCCAGGAGCCGGCTTTGCCGATATATTTCTCGGCAAGCCCCGAGAGCTGCAGGGGCAGGCGTGTCCTAAGCGATGCCTCAGCGACATAGAGCATGGAAACCGCAGAGATCAAAGCCGCCACGGCGAGCCAAATAACGAGCACCGGCCAGCCCGCCCTCCGCGAAGCATACGCAAGTCCTAAGACACCGGATCCGATGGTGGATCCGACGATCATCATCGCCGCTTCACAGAAGGTGAGGCGGCTCGTTTTGAGTCCGCTGGCTGCTGCCTGGCTCTTCACCGGTGCAGCGCTTTCAAGGTAAGACATAGATGAGGGAAATCCTTTCCGGAAAGTGTCACTGATTTTCATAAAAATAGTCTAAGTGAGGAGTATAAAAGAGGGTGGGGTATTGGGGCGCTTTATAAATAGGCTGCGCCCCTTCCATCACTCCTCACTCCTAACTCCTCACTAAAGAAAAGCCGCACTCCAAAAGGAATGCGGCTCTTTGCATATAGCCATAAAAAAGGCATCCCAAAAGGATGCAGCTCTTGTGCATTCGTCTCGGTCAGTGACAATCCAAGCGATCATTGTTGTGCGGCGTCAGGGCTTTTTCGGATACAGCTCACAGGGATACTGCTCCGCCCTTTCTCTACGACCAAAAGAATACTCTATAAGAACGGGCTTGTCAAGGAAATTTATGAGAGGAATATAGTGACTGGGGACTAGTAGCTAGGGATTAGAAATAAATGTCTGACCGTCTGATGTCCCCTAGTCTCTAATTCTAAGGAAACACTGATTCAATCGTTGTTCGATTGAATCAGCGTTTCCCTTGATCCCTAGTCACTAGCTGCTGGTCACCAGTCACTGATCTCTGCTCTCATTCACCCGCTGATCCGGCAGCGCTTGAATACCTTCGCGAAGATCCACGCAGTCGCGGCGGTGAAAGCCATACCAGGCGCTGCGGCGATGAGCATGAGGGTCAGGCCTTTTCCAAGGAGAAAGTACATTACCACGCGCGCGAGCGCTGTGCCGATGGGGCCGGAGATGATGTAGAAGAGTTTGCCAGACCCGATCAGAAGCCAAATCGCACCGACGCCCAAACGGAAGGACATCTGAATCGCCACATTGAGGAGCGTCGCCGTTCCGAGCGAGAGCCCGATGAGCGAAGCGAGGATCCCCGCCGTGATATATTTCTTGAAGCCGAAGACACCGCAGATCGCGACGGCGATCGGCGCAGAGAGCTGGAACTCCGTCCCCGGCACGATGCCCGGGATGCGGAAGGTGCCGGATACGGCGATCAGGACGGCGAGGAGCGCCGTCTCGCAGCAGTCAATGATGAGTTTTCTTTCTCCGGTGGCACAGATGGCCTTTTCATTTTGCATGTTTGTCTCCTTTGTGAAAATGGGTGGACGGGGATAGCGGGTTCAAGGTTTAAGTTTGAAAACAGGGATGAGTGACTAATGACTGGTGACCAGGGCTCTTTCGGTCATTCTTCTTTCATACCATAGTCACCCTATCCGCCCCTTCGGGGCACCTTCCCCTAGCGGGGAAGGCTGACGATACGGAAATACCATCATCTAACATGGCGGCGAAGCCGCTACTGATTTGCCTTCCCCATTGGGGAAGGGGGACCGCATCAGCGGTGGATAGGGTGCTTTCGTAAATCGTCGACTTGAGCCGCTCCTTCCCATCTGTCTTTCATGCCGCCAGTGCCCTATCCGCCCCTTCGGGGCACCTTCCCCTAGAGGGGAAGGCTGGCGATACGAGAATAGCATCCGCTCATAAAGCCTTCGGGCATCGCCCCATATATACTTACGGCGAAGCCGCCACCTTCATTTCGCATTTCTAATTTCTCATTTCTAATTGGCGTAGCCCCACCCTGAACCCGCCAACCTGAACCCTGTCTCTACTTCCAATGCCTCTTCATCACTTCCGCTGCGCGGTCGAGTTCATCCTTCGTGTGCGCGGCAGTGACGGTCAGGCGGATGCGGCTCGTACCGGCAGGTACCGTCGGCGGACGGATGGCAGAGAGAAGGATGCCGTCTTCGCGGCAGGCCTTGGCATAAGCGAGCGTCTGCTTCTCATCACCGATGATGATCGGAAGGATGGAGGTATCCCCCGGAAGGACGGGAATGCCGGCCTCTGAGAGCTTCGCCTTCATATAAGCGGTATTGAAGCGGAGCCGCCCCATATAGAGGGAAGGATTGTCTTCCAGCAGCCGGAGCGCCGCCAGCGCACTCGCCCCTGTCACCGCAGAGATCGAGGTGGAGAAGATGAAGGGGCGGGAGACATTTCTGAGATAGTCCGTGATCTCCTTCGAAGCCGCCGCGTAGCCGCCCTCAGCGCCGAGCGACTTGGAGAGCGTCCCCACCTGGATGTCGATGCCGCTCTCGTGATAGTACTCTGCCGTGCCGCGCCCGGTGTCGCCGATGACACCCACGCCGTGTGCATCATCGACGATGAGGCAGGCCTCGTATTTCTTTTTCAAAGAAAGAAGGGAAGGCAACGGGCAGATGTCACCGTCCATGGAAAAAACGCCATCGGTCACGATGAAGCGCTGGCCTTCGCAGGGCGTCTCGGCCAGAAGTCGGGCCAGATCCTCCATATCGGAGTGCGCATAGATGACGACCCTTGCTTTTGAGATCCGGCAGCCATCCACGATGCTCGCATGATTCAGCGCATCGGAAAAGATCACGTCGCCCTTGCCGGCGAGCGCATAAAGGACGCCGAGGTTCGTCATATAGCCTGTATTGAAGATCACCGCATCTTCTGCATGCTTGAAGGCTGCGAGCGCCTTCTCCAGCTCGGACAGCTCGAAAACAGCCCCCGAAGTCAGCCGCGCACCGCCCGAGCCGGTGCCATAGATCACCGCACGCCGCGCGGCCGCCATGACTTCGCCTTCATGGGTCATGCCCAGGTAGTCATTGGAGTTGAATACGATGTATTCCTTCCCGTCCCGCCTTATTCCGCGGGATGCCGTCACCATTCGCAGGTCTTCGACCCTTCGGAAACGGCCCTCGTCCGCAATGGCGGACAGTGCTGATGGAATGTCTTGCAGTTTCATGGGTATACCTCGCTTAGGAAAATGGGTGCAGCGCCCGCCCGTGGGGCGTCTGCCCTTTGATTGTGGATGAAAGTCGCTCTTGAATGAGAAATTAGAAATTAGGAATGCGAAATGGTGGTACGGCGCATAATCATATGGAAACGCCGCAAAATTTTGATAGCGCTTCGCGCCGTCGTCATACCGAGCGCAGCCGAGGTCTTTCTTGCACTGCGTCAGTATCACATAGGCACTGTACGGAAACGACGCCTTGGTGCTACGTATTTCTACTTTCACACATCCTTCGTTTATCGGTCTGCAAGGAAGATTTCTCGCTTACGCTCGAAATGACGATACGCAAGTCTGATGTCTCCCAGTCTCTTAGTCTCTTAGACACCGCTCCCTACTCTCCCATCCTCACAAGCACCACCTGATTCTGCATATAGTCGTCATACCGTGCCACATCGCTGCCATGCTCGACGAAGAAGACGCGGCCGCCTACCGGATCGCCCATATCCTTCATGACAGTGATGCGTCCATAGCCGAATTTTTTGGAGCCCACATAGCCTGTCACATAGTCCGGATCATCAGACCAGCAGAGCTCGGCGACCGTGCCGGGACCATAGGCCACCTTCGAGGCGAGGACGAGGGCTTCGCGCGGATGATCTCCGCCGAGCCCTTTTTCTGCCATGCGCGCTTCATAGAGCGCCGTATCCTCGCAGTCCATGTTGCTGCAGCGCACACCTCGCTCGGCGCGGTCATCGAGACGCTCGCCCGTCACCGCATCCATCACGATCGCTCCGCGCATGCTGTCGGTCAAAGACTCCAGCTCACGGAAAGCACTTTCTACCGCGGCCTTGCTGACGCCGATGCGGAGCAGCTCCTTCTTCGCAGCCTTGCGTCCCTCGCTCTTCGTTCTGGTATCCATCTGGTACACCGGGATCAGGGGGCAGGTCATGATGTCCTTCTCTTTGATCTCCTCCACCTTCACCTGAATGAAATCGGCTCGCCCGCGCTCATGCGTCCTCGCCCGGCGCAGCATGGCGATCACCTGCTCCTCGAGTCCATCCTCGGGTACGATCCTTTCGGCTCCGGAAATATGACGTCCCCCCACGCCATGTGAGCCGCCCAGGCTCGAACGCATCTTTACACTGTACAACAATGGTGTCACTCCTTTGAAAAAGAATTCGACTGGCCCTCGCTATTTGTAAACATTCCCATTTCTTCAAGTTGACTATCTGGCCAGAAAAAAAGCCGAGGCCTTCGCTTCGGCGCATATATCATAGTGTAAAGAGGTTGACCGGCGTTTGTCAAGATTAACAATACCGCGCAGTTTACAATAACTCCCCTGCCCGCCGTTTCGACGCTCAGTGCTTCTCTGTCTTAAGCGGCCACACCCTCCCATGCCACTTGTCCAGCGTGGAGCGATGACCCACGCTGACGACGGTGATGCCGGGGAGGGCGGCGAGATGCCCGTAGAGGCGGCTCTCGGTCTCCTCGTCCATCGCGGATGTCGCTTCATCGAGGAAGACCCAGCGGGGACGCTTCGCGAAAACGCGCGCAAAAGCGAGCTTCTGCTGCTCACCCAGAGAGAGGATATGGCTCCAGTCGCCTTCGCTGTCCAACAGCGGGATCAGGTGGGAAAGTCCGGAGAACGCAAAGAGCGCTTCCCACTCCTTCCGCGAAAGCCCGATATCCGGATACTGAGCGGCTTCGGCGAGCGTTCCCATCGGCATGTAGGGCTTCTGCGGGATAAACATGGTCTCCTTTTTGAGAGGCAGGATCATCTCACCCTTCGCATAGGGCCAGAAACCGGCGAGCACACGAAGGAGCGTCGATTTCCCAGAGCCGGATGGCCCCTTGATGATGACCTTCTCCCCCGCGTGAATGACCGCATCCAGATGACGGCAGAGCACCCTTCCTCCGGGGACAGCGATCTCCACATCCGAGAGACGGAGCTCCTTCCCCTCTCGCCGCTTTGCCTCTCCCGCGCGCTCTGTCTCTTCCCGAATGGCCGCCATGTGCGCATCGAAGCTAATGAGCCTGTCCACGCAGGACTGCCACTCCGCCAGCGAGCTGTACACGTCGACGAAGTAGGACATCGACTCCTGCACCTTGCCGAAGCAGTTCGCCACCTGCATGAGGCCGCCTAAGGAAATATGCTTCGAAAGATAGCGGGGCGCTGCGACGACGAAGGGGAAAATGATCGCGATCTGCCCATAGGAATTGGTGAGCCAGGAAAGCTGCTTCTGCTTCTTGATGATGTAGATCGTATTCTCGATCAGCTTTCCGAAACGAGAGGAAAGGATCCCCCGCTCGCGCGCCGCACCGTCATAGAAGGCGACGCTTTCCGCCGTCTCCCGAAGGCGCACCATGGCATAGCGGAAGTCTGCTTCCAGCTTCTGCTGCACGAAATTCAGCCCCACGAGCCGATGCCCGACCCGGTGCGTGATCCATGTGCCGATGAGGGAGTAGATGAGTGCTGCCCACACGAGATAGCCGTAGACATGGTACGTCTCGCCGCCCACGGTGAAGGGCAGCGGCTCTGACAGCTGCCACAGGACGAAAATGAAACAGACGATGGTGGTGATGGCCTTCAGGAGCCCCGCCATGAAGGAAAGCGTACGCGCCGTGAAAAGATTGATGTCCTCTGAAATACGCTGATCCGGATTGTCCGCTTCCTTGGAGAACATGTCCATGCGGTAGTACATCTCCCGCTCCGTCCATCGGGCAAGGTATTCCTCCGTCAGCCAGCGCCGCCACCGGAGCGCGAGCTGCTGCTGCAGGTAGTACGCATAGACCGCAAAGGCGATGTGTGCAAAGGCGAGCCCGGTGAAGCGGATGAGCCCGTGATAGACCGCATCCGCGTCGTAATTCTGCAGCGCGCTGTAAAACTCATTGAACCAGTCGTTCAGGAGCAGGGTCATGTAGACCGCTGCGATCGTAAGGGTCACGATGCCCAAAAGATAGGCATAGGCACTCTTCTTTTCTTCGGATCTCCAGTAGCGGCTCGTCAGCGAAAAGAGCTGACGGAGAAAGGAAATCGACCATTCACTAGATCTCATAGAAGGCTCCTTGGGAAAAATATAGGGTGCAGGGTTCGGGGTGCAGGGTTCAACGGGTTGAACGCAGGGATTCGGGATGAGTGGCTAGGGATTAGGAACCTCGAGTGACTAGTATACCACTTTCGGGCATCGCCCTTTATAAAAAACCGACGCGAAGCGTCGCACCTCTTAGCCTTCCCCATCGGGGAAGGGGGACCGCGGAGCGGTGGATAGGGTGCTTTCGTAAATCGTCGACTTGAGACGCTCCTTCCCACTCTCTTTCATGCCGCCTGTGCCCCATCCGCCCCTTCGGGGCACCTTCCCCTCGAGGGGAAGGCTGACGATACGGGAATACCATCATCTAAAATGCAGCGAAGCTGCCACCACCATTTCTAATTTCTCATTTCTAATTTCTAATTGGCGCAGCCCCCCTCACGAGAGCATATACATATAAAACGGCACAAAGAATACACCGAGGACAAGCGAGACGCAGTTGACCGTCGTCGAGTACTCCGCATCCGCCCCGACTGCGGTCGCGAGGATCGTCATATTCGTCATCGCCGGCATCCCCGCCTGCATGAGAAAGACCTTGGATGACATCTCGGAAACAGGAATGACGGGGAGAAGCAGGAAGAGGCAGAGCGGTGCCAGAAGGAAACGGCCCGCCATCGCCCCCACCAGATCCTTATCAAAATGGATGGAGGAAAGCGGGATCCGGCTCATCTGGATACCGATGACCATGAGCGCCATCGGCGTCGCCATGCCGCCCACATACTTCATCGCTGCCATCGCAAAGTGCGGGATGGGGACATTCGCAAGGAGCAGGATGACGCCCGCCGCGAATCCCATGAGCGGCGGAGTGCGGAGCTTCAAGAGCATCTCTTTCAGCGTGAAACGGTGTTCCCCGCCGGCATCCCGTATGATGAGGTACGCCCCGAGCGCCCAGAACATCGTCGTATTCGCCAGATAGTACAGCATACACGACGGCACGCTCGCCTCACCGAAGAGTGCCACATTCACCGGCACGCCGATGAAGATGGCATTCGCGATGCAGCAGGTACAGATAAAAATGCCGCGGCGGCCCTTGGAAATGTGAAGCAGAGAGGCGAGTACATGCCCTGCAAGGTAAGCAACAAAGATAGAAACAAAGGGCAGCACCAGATCCGGCGCCGCCGCGATCAATGCATCATGCGTGAAATTGGCATACAGCGAGTGGATCATGAGCGGCGGCAGCGCGACAGTCATCGTGAGCTTCGTCAGATCCTTCGCCGCATTCTCCCAAAACCATCCTTTCTTCGCCAGAAAAAAGCCCAGCCCCGCTATGAGGACCACTTCAAAAATGCCGGAAAGGCCTTGCCATATCGCATCCATGAATGTATCTCCTTTGAAAAAAGTTTTTTCTATTATACTACAAGAGAAACAGTTTGAAAGCAGGGATGAGTAGCTTGGGATGAGTGACTGGTGACTAGGGACTAGTAGCTAGTCACTAGTCACCAGTCACTAGCCACCAATTATCTAAAAATCTCATCCTTGCCCATGAAAGCGTCCCATTTCCCGTATTTTGCAAACGCTTGACAGCTGCATATCCCGTCCTGTATAATCAACTCATCTTCACACGAAGAAAACCCTTTGAAGGGAAAGAGTAGTATTTCCAAGATCTTCTCAGAGAGCCGGAGTATGGTGCGATCCGGCAGGACAGGACATATGAAAATCATCCCTGAGGTGCGGTGCTGAAACCTATTAAGCGCCGACGTCATTTCCACGTTACAGGAAACGCGTATGTTTGTACGTTGTAGAGCGCCTGGGATAGTCATATCCTTCAGGAATCAGGGTGGTAACGCGGAACCAGTATCCGTCCCTCAGTCGAGGGACGGATTTTTTTATTTCCAATCCCTGCTCTACCGCGAATTTTGCAGAAAGAAGGGATTATTATGGAAAGTGATATTGAACATTCTGCCTGAAAGGCTATGCCTCCGAAGACCGGCGGCACAGCCCCATCCTCATTCGATCTGAACCCTGTATTCATTGTCCCCAAGGAGCTCTACCATGAAAAAATGTTGTCAAATGCTTGCGAAATATTTCGGCGTCATGGCCGTCGTCTTTCTTGTCCTCGGTCTTGTCACCCCGACGAGCTGGCTCTGGATCTTAGGCAAGGTCCAGGGCGTCTCCGTCCTCTCCGTACTGCTCGGCGTCATCATGTTCGGCATGGGCACCACGCTTGACCTCAAGGACTTCCTCGTCATCTTCCGCCGTCCGCGCGACATCTTCCTCGGCGCGCTCGCGCAGTACACCATCATGCCATTCCTCGCCTTCGCCCTTGGCACGCTCTTTGCCCTCGAGCCGGGCCTCACCGCCGGTCTCGTCCTCCTCGGCGCCTGCCCCGGCGGCACGACGAGCAACGTCATCACCTACATGAGCAAGGGCGACCTCGCCTACTCCGTCACCATGACCTCCGTCTCCACTCTGCTTTCCCCGGTCCTCACCCCGGCGCTGACCTTCTTCCTCATCGGTAAGGAGATCGCCTTCGATCCGGTCGGCATGTTCCTCTCCATCCTGCAGATCGTCATCCTCCCCGTATGCCTCGGCCTTGCGCTGAAATACTTCCTCCCGAAAGCAGCTGCTGTCGCGACAGACTACACCCCCGCGGTCTCCTCTGTCACCATCTGCCTCATCATCGCCGGCGTCGTCGGCGCCTCCCACAAAGCCATCATGGATAACCTCGGCGTTATCCTTGCGGTCGTCGTCCTCTTCAATGTGCTCGGCTATGTCTTAGGTCTTGGCGTAGCCAAGCTCTGCGGCCTCTCGTGGAAGAAAGCCGTCACCCTCTCCGTCGAAGTCGGCATGCAGAATTCCGGCCTCGCCACCGGTCTTGCCAAGGTCCACTTCGCTTCCATGCCGGCAGCCGTCGTACCGGGCGCGATCTTCTCCGCCTGGTTCACCATCTCCGGTGCTGTCCTCGCCTGGGCCTGCGTCAACTACCTGAACCCGAGATTCGGAGGCGAGGCGGAAGAAGAGACCGTCGCCGTCACCAAGCTCGCCGCCAATTGAGAGACAGGGCGAAGCTCTCTTTTCCCTATCTCCTTTCTCACACCAGCGAACCACACAATGAGCAGGCCCCCAAGGGATCTTCATGGTTCTGCCGCTGTGATTCCATTACAATAGAAGCATCCATTTTCATGTATCATTGATGAAAGAAGGCCACCCCTATGACAAATCAGTTCCTCCCCAGCTATACCATCGGTACCGACGCCTATGACAGCGTCTACGATGTCTGCCATCACTTCGGCAAGACCGCCGTCCTCATCGGCGGGCACAAGTCCAGAGCCGCTGCCGAGCCGCTCCTCCGCAAAGCGCTGGAGGGCAAGATGGAGATCCTCGACTCCCTCTACTACGGCGGCGATGCGACATTTGAAAACGCTGAAGCGCTGAAAGAAAATGAAGCCTTTCAGAAAGCGGACATGGTCTTTGCCATGGGCGGCGGCCGCGCCATCGACACGGCGAAGAAAGCAGCTGCTGAAGCCGGCAAGCCCTATTTCACCTTCCCGACCCTTGCCTCGAACTGCGCTCCTGTCACCGGTGTCGGCGCGTACTACTACGAAGACCACACCTTCCGGCAGGTCTACTATGTCGATCGTCCGTCCTACCACACCTTCATCCATACCGGCGTCATCGCCAACGCACCTAGAGAATACCTCTGGGCCGGCATCGGCGACGCGCTCTCCAAGCAGTACGAGGTCGAATTCTCTGCCAGAGGCGATGTTCTCCCCTATGGCAGGAATCTCGGCGTCACGCTGGCCGGCACCTGCTCGCAGGGCCTTATCGAATACGGCGAAGCCGCACTGCGATCCGCCGATGAAAAGACAGCCAGCGAAGCCCTCGAATACGTAGCCCAGAATATCATCTGCTCCACCGGCATCATTTCGAATCTGGAACCGGAAGACTACAACTCCAGCGTCGCACACGCCCTCTACAATTCTCACACCGGCGTTTCCCATGAAGGAGCGCACCTCCACGGCGCGGTCGTCTGCTATGGCACCCTCGTCCTCCTCACCTTGGACGGACAGCTCGAAGAAAGAGACAAGCTCTACGCCTTCTGCGAACGCACGCAGCTCCCGCATTCTCTTTCCGACATCGGCCTCACCGATCCGGAAGAGCTCATCGCCAATGCGCTCACAAAGCCGGACCTCCATAAGGTCCCCTATCCTGTCACCGCAGAGCTTTTGAGAAAAGCCATCGCGGATGTCGAAGCACTGAAAAAATAAAAAAGAGCCTCGCCATAAGGCGAGGCTTTTTAGTGATTGTGACTAGGAATTAGTAGCTAGGGATTAGGGATTTGGGATTAGGGATTGGAGTGACTAGTGACTAGTGACTGGTGACTAAAATGCCAGCTCATGGCATCGCCCTATTTATACTCCGCGGTGCTTCCATATTTTTATGCGCCGCACCACCATTTCGCATTTCGCATTTCTCATTTCTAATTCAAGCGAAGCTTTCGCCCGCAATCAAGGGAACAGCCCGATCCACGGACTAGCCCTCTACAAGCTCATGCTAAACGTGATGACTCCATCCTTGTATGACACATCGAGACTTCCCTTCATGAGCCTTGCCATGTCGCGCGCCATAGCAAGGCCGATGCCATAGCCGGACCTTTTGCTGTTGTGCGAGGTGTCTCCGCGGTAGAATCGCTCAAAGAAGCGCTCATAGTCCTCTGACGCTCCCTCCTGATACGGATTGGAGACAGAGAGGATCACGCCCTTTTTATGTTTCTCAAGGCGGGTGGTGATCGTCCCCTTCTCATCACAGTACTTGACCGCATTGTCCAGAAGGATGCTCACGATCTCCGAGAAGAGCCGCGGCTCGACCTTCGCATGGATGCCGCTCTCCGCTTCTACCGAGAGCGTCTTCCCCGCGTCCTCGATCATCTGGCGGAAGCTGCCCGCGCTGCTCTTCACCGCCTCCGAAAGATCCGTATCGACAAGCGTCAGATCCTTGGCCGACGTCTCCCCGATCTTGGAGAGCAGCACAAGGTCATTGATGAGGAGCGAGAGGCGCTTCACCTGCGAAATGATATTGCCCGTCCACTCGTTCTTGCCGTTGATCAGCTCCATCGCCTCCGCATTCGCGGAAATGATCGCGATCGGCGTCTTCAGCTCATGGCTGGCATTCGTAATGAATCGCTTCTGGTTCTCCATATTTCTGACGAAGGGGCGGATCGCGATCCCCGAAAGCACCGTCACGATACCGACGAAAAGCAGAAGGCAGAGCAGCCCGAAGAGAGAAGAATATTTCAGGAAGGCCTTCACCGCCGACAGATCCCGCGTGCAGTCCAGAATGACGACCAGCAGATCCCCCTCCGTGGTACGGCTCACATGGTATGCATAGGTCCCCTTCTGCTTTTGGAAATAGCCTTCGCTCTCCCCGGTCTTCACCGCAGCCACCGCTGCCTCTACCGCACTTTCCGCCGAAAAGGCAGCGATGTGATTGATATTCGTCACCTTGGCGGTGCCATCACTGTCCAACAGTACAGAAAAATAACGGGTCTGGTAGGTAAATTCCGGCGTATCCTCGACCCAGCTGCCATCCGGGAGCCAGCCTCCCCCGCTTATGCGCCGCGTGGTGATGACGCCGCCATTGTCCGCGATGGTCTCAAGCACATCATGAATGTCCCCCCGCACAATGAGGTACATCATCCCATTGATGACAGAGAGCGCGACCGCTATGATGATGAACACCGCCAGCGTGGCCAAAAGTATGAATTGTCGGTGCAGTTTCTTGATCATATCCATAAATGAGGTTCCTTGGCACATTGGATAACAAAAAGGATTCCGGGTTAGCCCGTAGGGCGGGACGCCCTTTATCAGGGATGAAAGCTTTGCTCGCCAGTTAGAAGTGAGGAGTGAGGAGTGAGGAGTGCTGGTGCGGCGCATAAAAATTATAAAGCGCCGCGAGTATAAATAGGGCGATGCCCGAAAGTGAGTGGGTAACAGGTTTCCCGTTTGGGAATTCCAAACATCGACCGCCTGACCGCAAATGACAAAGATTTCTCGACTGCGCTCGAAATGACGATACGAGAGAGCCTAAAGTCTCCTAGTCTCCCAGTCACTAGTCACCAGTCACCAGTCACTCCTAATCCCTGCTTTCAAACTTTTGGGAATCCCCTTTTCCCGTATCGTCATTTCGAGCGTAAGCGAGAAATCTTTCTTGCCGGCCGATAAACGATGCCTATGTGAAAGCAGAAATACGCAGAACCAAGGCGTCGTTTCCCTGTCAATGCCTATGTGATACTGACCGCAGTGCAAGGGAAACGCTGATTAAATCGCAGAGTCAGATTCTACAAGAATTTTTATACATAGCTTCGTCATAGCCTTCCTTAAATAGCTCGCTATTCGCGTCAGGTTATTCCTCGCTATGCATAAAAATTCAAGAGTAAAATCTGACAACGATTTAATCAGTGTTTCCCAAGAAAGATCCCTCGGCTGCGCTCGGGATGACG
>ERZ1035032.301-NODE-301-length-42303-cov-168.652694_pt1 | contig 42303 bp, 61 predicted proteins | sample MGYA00520693_ERZ1035032 | MGnify/ENA primary metagenome ERZ1035032 (study PRJEB33766, sample SAMN09781740) | gut metagenome | biome: gut microbiome | host: Homo sapiens | place: Madagascar | study: EMG produced TPA metagenomics assembly of the PRJNA485056 data... | reverse complement strand
CCCAGTAATTTCTTGTTCTGTATCAGTAGTAACCATATTGGCTGATGCAGAACCACTACCTTGGTAAACTAAGTCATTATATTTTGTACTACCATCTCCAATCTTTAACTTTCCTGTATCAGTTTCAAAGCAAGGTTCCCCTTCTGAAGGAGTTGGATTGTTAGTTGACCAGTTTGATGCTGTATCTCTTCTTAATTGTATTTTTGTCATAAATTATACTTCCTCCCCATTAGCTGTTTTAAATAAGTTATCTAATTGTTCTGAAGTTACGCCAAACTGCCCTGCTAATTGGTCAAGTAATGGATTACCTCTATATACGTGATTACAGAATTGTAATTCAATAGCTACTTGAGCATTTGTATCCATCAATTCTTTTAACTTACTCCACTCAATACCTAACTTCTGTGTACAAGCTAGAAGAAAATCTCTAGGAGTCATCTTAAGCATAGCAACTCTTTCTTTTTCTTTTTGCACGGCTACTTCTGGAGTAACGTATTCCCCTCCTACAAGTTGATAATCAATATCGGTTTCTTCAATAGTAATGTTAGGCATCATAATTGTTCTTCTTTCAAGATTTTCTCTTGTTGTATCTGTTAGAGCAATATGTTCACCTTGACGAGCTATAAACATAAAACAAAATCCTCCTTTGTTCGTTATGCGTTATTCAATATGTTATATATTTTTATTATACCACAAAAAAGAGGGGATTTTAACCCCTCTTAAATAATTTTATTTTATATTGTTACTACGAACCATATTGTACCTAAAAGACCGTATATCATCATTAGTACCATAATTTGTGTATCAGTCATTTCTATCATACAGATGTACTATCTCCTCCATCGATTACGGTTGGAGTAGCATTTAATAGGTCATATTCTTTTTGATGATAGTCCTTGAATTTTACTCCATTAGCACCTATTGTTAACGTTCCTTGGTCAGAAGCTATAAACTGCAAATTACTAGCCCCCGTATTTATAACACTCTTATTTCTTGTGTCACTAAATGATATTTCATCGTAACCTGAAGAGCTTGAACCAGTACTACCTATAGTTATAGACCCTCCAGAATAGGTAAACGTTAAATTAGTAGTAGCTGACCCAATACTAGGAGTTCCACTTATATTTGTCTTTCTACCTATAACAACTTGCCCAGCTTTTAAATACGGATTTACAGTATTTACATCTTCAGTACTTATACCTTGAAAATTCTTAAACCCAGTAATTTCTTGTTCTGTATCAGTAGTAACCATATTGGCTGGAGCTGAACCACCACCTCCAACAGCACTAATTGTACCATCGTCGGTAATAGTAATCGTAGTTCCATCTGGTTTAACCTTACCAGCGGTTGTGGTTGTTGCAATAGGCACATCTCCTGTGCCACCTCCACCAGTTGAGTCAATACGGACTGTACCATCAGTTAAATCTGTTAAGGTAATATTAGCACCAGCTGTTAACTTAGTTTGCTTCATGCTAATAGAGGTCTTCATTGTAGCTATATCAGCTTCGTTAGCTGTAACACGACCAGATAAATAATTTACTTCATTACCTAATTCATCTAAATTAGCGTGAAGCTTACCATTAACTACTTGAATAGTTTGATTATCTACATCTAATTCAGTAAGATATTTCTTGTTTTCAATAGTCTGGATATCATTAGAACGTAAACCATTTGCTTTAACCGATGTTGCATTTATCTCTCCAGAACTTGTTATACTTACAGCATTAAGGTATTGTGCAGCAGCTTGGTTAAGTGTTGCAAGTCCATCAACTGTCAATGCTCCGCCAGCAATATTAACTTTTCCCGTAAATGTATTTTCTCCAGTAAATTTATTATCTCCAGCAGCTGTTACATCACCACTTCCAGTAGGGAGGGGAATAGTAGCATTGGTAGTTACAACACCATTTTTGCTTTTTTGTACAGTTAAATCTGACCCACGAACCCTTACACTAGAAACGTATTCCATATCTTGAAGTTTATCTATATCTCCAGAATTTGCCGTTACTATATTTTGTAAGTCTTGTGTTTCAGTCTTTTTTGTGTAATTTTGGACGGCTTGTTTAGCTGTAATTACACTTGTTTCAGATGTGGGAGTTAATACCGTTTCATCTGGTTCAAGCTTAACAACACCTTTAGTTGTTTCAGTAGCTTCATCAATATCACCATAATATTGATTTCCTGTCTCTCTGTTAAGTCGAACATACGTTCCACCCATATCTTCTGGTACAAGTCCTTCTTTTAAGTTAGGAGTATCAAAAGATGTATCACCTGTTTCATTTTGAATATGAAGAACATATTCTTCTTTTGTATTTGTTTTTTCTGTGATAAGCGGACTAAATCCTTTATCACCTTTTTCACCTCTTTGACCACGTACGCCTTGACGGCCCAAATAATAGCGAAAATCGACCATCTAAATTCTCCTCTATACTTGTACTACTCTTATTGCATTAAACTCATTATTCTCATCCCCTATAGTTAAACTATAAATAAGAGCTAATGAAGTTGCATCTAGTAAATCTAACTTAATCGGGAATTTACCTAATCCAAGCAAATTGGTATCAGCTTTAGATATAACAAAGGTAAACCCTCCATTGTTCGGGTCGTCTATTTGCCCAAGCTCTTCCACATCTGTATTCTGTGTTATAACCTTTTCGATTAACACTTTTGCATCAGCTGTAGGAGACCCAAGAACTTGGAAACGAATAGCATAGTTATTTAAGTCAAGTGGGCTAAAATCGCTTGCGTTATCGTTTATTTCTATTGAAGCCGTAAAAGGATTGTTTTGTCCTCTTATACAAGTTGCATCAATGTAAGGCATATATTTCTCCTTATCTTACTATGGTATTCAAGAGGGGAGTTAACCCCTCTTTTAATATATTATACCATAAATCTAATTCATTTTTAATCCTTATACTTTGCTGTATAGGTGTTCATTAGTTTTCCAGTTAACGGGTTTGCAACACCTTTTGGAATATATAAATATGTTGGGATAGTAAAATATCGTAAACTATTTCCTCCTCTATTTTGCATATAGGATATTTGATTACCAAACAATTTTACTTCTCCATCATATTGTCCATCAGTTGCCCAACAGAAAGCTCCACCTCCAGTAAATCCGTTATTGGATACAAAAGGTAAACCCTTACCTTGAATAGTTATACTTCTACTTGAACTTTCAGACATTGCTTTATTTATTGTGGCAAGTTGTTTTGTATCCCTATTCCAGTTTAAGTCGCATATCTTAACCAATCTTCCTGCATCCGCATCTCCGTCGGTTATAATTGTTGTTTTAACATCAGTTAATTGCATTCCAAAGAAAGAATAAAATGGTTCGACATACGCACTGCGTTTATTAAACGTTCCGTATATTCTTATCCCATTTGCATTAGTGAAGTCAAATTCACACCACAAATTATTATTACTATCTCGAGATGTTTTAAAGTTAGATAAACTTCCACTTAATGTACCCATAGAAAATGGGTCAATCCCGAAAGCATCGATTGCCCCAAACTTAACGTGACCAGATGAAGCAGATGGGAAATTCCAAACCCATTGCCATTGTTTCCCATACCCTTCAAGTTTAGCAGAAGCAGTCCAACCTTTATAAACACCAGCTGTTCCAGGTGGTATCATACTAGGAACTTGCCAAGCTACAGAACTATCTGAAGTTGCCCAGATATTACCCCAAGATGTACTATTAGTAATTTTTGGAACAGTTACACTTTGTACTGAAGTTGTAGCTCCAGCTCCAAAAGAATATCTTTTGTTATCTACATCAAAGTATAAAATATTTCCACTTCCAGTCATATCTTGTTCGTTAGCTCGATAAACTGTGTTATCTGCAAACACAAACCCAGCTGTGACCTTACAATGGGTAGCATCAATCTTGAATGGTTTACATCCTACTGAACAACCTTGATAAGTCTGAATAATACGTTTTAATCCACCTACGGATAAAGTATATCCACTAGCTCCAAGTTCTGCTGAACCTTTAGTATAATCAATATCTAGTACTTTAGCAGAAGCATTATAAGTATCAACCATATTATTGATATTACCTACAATTTCATCAAAGGCATTTTGCACATCAGATATTTTAACTAATCCTTTAAAATCTTTCATTCTGCTTTCTCCTTACTTGACATTGTATTTCACTTTAAAAGCTAGTGAAGCATTACCAGTTAACTTATCTCCAGCTTTCATATAAACTACTACAAATCTCTTACAGTTAAAGGCGTTCCAATAACCTAGAATAGTTGTTTCGTTTAATTTTATTTCAGCTGTATTATCAGTTCCTACAACAACAACGCATTCATAATCCGTTGCGGTATAAGGTAAAGAAATATCAGCACCTTTGCTTAAACTAGAGTAATTACTATAATCTACAGATTGGATATATTCAGATATATTTTCTAAACAAATATATCCATCGCTATCTATTCTGAAATCAAATAATTTAGCTCCAGTCTCGGCTTTGGTTTTACTTACAAACTTAATTTCTCGACCTGTAGTTAAGTTTGAAATAGATTGTTCATAATAAGCTGAGCCTTCTTTTAAGTCTGTCTGTCCAGAAGCACAAGTAATCCTTAAGGTTGTATTATTGAAAGTTAATACATCAACGTATAACACTCCTTCAACATATTCTAGTCTTTTAACTATAAATGGAGCATCTACAATTTGAAATACCTCATTTACTCTGCAAGGTGAACCAAGTTCTGCTGGAACAGGCACTTGATAATTTCTGGATATATATTCTTTATATATATCTTGAGCAGAAAGAACATTTTTAAGATTTAGTTCGGCTTCGCTTTTTAACTTATTCAACTGTTTAAATGCAGCTGTAAGTTTTGAACCAAAAGCTAAGTGTGAATTATTAAAGAAATCAAAACTCATTATCTTGTTGTCCTTCCATATTTGCATCTTGTAAAAGTAAATGAACCGCTGTGTCTTTCTGTATCTGACCAACCCACGGTATCACCGCCATCAGTCCAGTTTTTAGGCTCACGATTTCCAGCATTATTTCCATCGACCGTTAAATTCCCTATATTTTGGAATTTCATTTTTGATAATGCCTGTAGAACATTACGCCCTACTAAATATCCAGACTCATTACATTTGATTGAACCGTTAGTATAGCATCCAACAAACATAGAGCCAGCAGGCGTAGTAGATGAAGAGCTTGCAATTACGTCACCGTTTGATAAGTTACAATAAAGCCAAGGTTTACTATCGCTTGCTCCAGTTTCTTGATAATCAAGACGTTCAATAATTTTATTATCCTCCGTGTAAAATACCATCTTTGTACATTTTGTACCATTGAAATCACAAGTAATCGGATACTTTCTACAATTCATAATATTCATAAGAGAGCGTAAGTTAACAATACTATCTTCTTCTGAATTAAGTGTTACGTCTGGATAAACTATTGTACTCAAGTCTGGTAGGTTTACATCAAAGGCATCTAACTTAGCCATTTCAATTAACTTTGCTTCGATAGCATTAAAGTTTTCAATTAAAACGTCTTTGTAAATTCTACCAATGATTTCGCCTGTATCAGTATCAATCCCTTGATTATCATACCAGTCCAATCTTGGGAGTGTAAATCTATCTATTTTATTAGCCATCTATTTAGTACCCCCTTTGTTTTCTTAATAAATCGTACCTTTGACCTCTCAAAAGACTTCTTCCTTTTCTAACAGATAATGGTCTATCTTCTTGAAGAGCAGGAATGTAAGGTTGACTATATGCACCTAAGTATGAACTCATTACATCAGCAAGTTCATGTGGTTTACGTGGGTCACCACCCATTATCATATTGTTAGTAGTTTCATCCTTATGAAAATCACCGAATAAACTTTGCCCGTATGGTTGATAGTACTTAAGCCCTAGTACCGTACCGACTGACGGAAGAACTGTTTTATTAGCTAAATTCAAGATACCGATTGTTTCTTTAGCAAAAGCTGAAGCTAATTCATCTAATCGTGTTTCTTGTTTTTCCCATCCGTGGTCTGTCCAAGTATATCTTTGAGCTCCATCATATATGTGAGTAATTCTTCCGCTCGGGTCTTTCTCTGCCCTCTTAAGAGCTCTTCCGTAAGCATCTTTGCCATTTGCAGCATTCCATAACCTAACAAGGGTTGCAGATGTAGTTGGGTCACGAAGAACGCTATCAACGGGATTAGCAATTAGTTTAAATGTATTCATTTGAGGCAACCATTCAATAGCTGCTTCTTTTATTTGCCCAGTTCTCTCATCAAAGTAGTATGATACACCTTGTTTGTCTGACTTAACACCTAGATTTAACCTATTCTGCATTTCCTCATCAAAACCTATTTCAGCTAAGGTTTGATTTAGAACCCAGTTAGCTAAGGCTGGGTAGTTAGTTGTCATATGAACCGTGCTTCCTGCTGCTGTATCAAACCATCTCCAGAAAACATTAGACATAGCCAATGGTTCAATAAGCCATCTTGGGAAGAATGTTTTTGTACTATTTAATAATGAAGTAGCCTTAACATCTTTAATTATGTCAGCTAATTTGTCCGCTTCAGTTCCTTCAATATATTTTAGTCTGTCTTGAGGTAAAATCCCCATTCGACGAAGTTTTCTATTTGCTGCTATTTCAGAGAAAGAATTTTGTATTTTTCTATCAAGAAATTCGGCTATACCCCCAGTTGTATATTTGTTAAACTGATTTAATTCTCTTAAGACTGGAGTCTTGATATTTCTAAGTTGGCTTGTTCCTCTATACGTTCCAAGTTCTTTAGAAAGCCTTCCACGTGTTGCAATAGCATTTGCTACATCATCGAGTATATTTGTCCCAGATGCAAGCAAAGCGTTTAATGCTCCACCAATTGTGTTTGCCCCTAAATAAGTAGTAGAAGCAAGCATTTGACCTTTACCTAAATTATAAAAGTCGTTTAAGATTTGATAACCGAATGGAGACCCAAAAGGTTTCAATTGTTGTTTTAATTCTCTAACAACGTGTTTATTGATAGGTATATCATCTACTTTTGTAGCTGTATCACTTGCATTGTCTAAAGCCTTAAGTATATCTCCAGACTGAAGAGCTTCTTTACTAATATATTTAGCCTCCTTAGCATCTTTCGCTAAGACGCTTTCCCCCGCTAACATTCCTTCTTCAAGCTGTTTTGCTATATTGTTACCAATATATTGTTTACTTAATCTTTCAACATATTCGTCTGGTTTAGATAAAGCCTTGGCAATATCTTCATAAGTTTGAGTACCAAACTCCCGTGTAGAAAACTTACCAGAGTAAATTCTTTTTGTATCATCTAATCCAGATGCAGCTTTCAAGGTTTTATCGATTTCTGCTGCTTCATCCATAGCGTGAGTAATTGGGAATAATCTTCCTTCATGGAACCCCTGCTTAGCATCGATAACTTGTTTAGCTAGCTTATCACCTTGTTCTGCTAGATTTCTTAAACCTATATTTCTGTCAACCCCTTGAGGAATTGAGTCGTATAAAGCTGTAATTTCTTTTTCAGCCTGTCTATAAGTTATATTTTTCTTTCTAGCTATATTCTGTGCTACGGTTAAATGCTCTGGGTCAACTGCCGTTTGAGGGCTGTGTTTTTGGGCAATTACGTTATAGTCATCAGAGAATTTTTTAAGTGCTTCTCTTTGAGCTACTGGTACACCTTCCCAATCTCCTGTTTCTTCAGCTCTTTTAATTAAGTCATTAAGGTTTTTATTTTTACCTAAATCCTTTGCTTGTTCAACTATTTTATTAGTATCACGTGCAACTTCAGATGTTGTTGTATTGATTATATCTTCCGCTACTTGTCCAGCTGTTGCACCTTTAGCGGTTGAAAAACCTTTTCCAGTTTTACCAATTGCCTTGTTTACAGCTTTAACCCCAGTACCAATAGCAGGAGCAAAATCAAGAGCAACATCCAATGGGTTTTCAGCCATAGCTTTAGCCGTATTTTTAAGTTGCTGACCTACAGCTTTAGTGCCTTCAACAAACCCTTTGTCTTTGTACACACCAGCTAATTCGCCAGCTGTTCTTGTATTAAGGTTATAAGGTTGACCCCATAAATCTAATGTTTTATTTAAAGTAGCATTAACTGGGTTTGTTTGAGCTACTCTACCTAAATATTGAACATAATCACCAAGAGTTGCATTTCCATCTTCAACCATCTTACGGAATACTTTTGCTTCACGCTCTGTATTCTTCCAATTACGTTTTTGGAAATCTACAAATCTTTCAGTCAATTCTGGAATATGCGTAGCAGCATAAGTCAATCCCGTTGATATATCTCCAGCATTTCTTACTGCGTTGTAAGGTATAGCATACCAGAAGTTTGATTTAGTTGGTACAATTCTTCCTTCTGTATGCCAACTAGGAGGAGGTGCGGGCTGTCTTGAAGCTTGCAATTGCTCAAGAGCTGCTCTTTGTTGTTCGGGGGATAAAGGGGCTTCTGCCCCTACCCCTGCATCCGCTCCTAAAGGAACGCTCGTTCCAGAAGGAACACCCCCTGTGGAAAGATTTCTATAAAATTCTTGACTCTCTGGAGTTAGCCCTAGATTAACATATTGTGATAAATCCATTTAATTTATTACTCCTTAATCATTTGTTCTAAACATATTCATAAAGTCAAACATTTGTGGTGTATTACCTTGTCTCGGTGTAAGACCAAATAAATTATTACTTGTGTCAGCTGTTGGTTGTCCTAGAATATTTCTAATTGATGGAACTGTTTGAGTAGCTGCACTAAAACCTTCTGGGTTAAACATACCATTAGCAATAATATTACCTGCTGCACCAGCTCTAGCTGTATCAGCGTTCTGTTGTTGAATGCCAATCTTTTGTTGACCTTGTCTTAATTGTTCTTGAACTACTGGACTGTTTGCTTCTACATCAGATTTAATTTGCGGCATAATTAAGTCTTTAGCTGTAGTCACATTAGTTCCATAAACACCAGCATCAGTTCCATATCTTCCTAAATTAAACTGGTTTTGGGCATTAACCGCATTTGCTTCAGTTACTGGAAGTTGATTAAAGTATGTATTCAGTCCCGTTCTTTGCGTATTCAACATAGTTCCATAATCAGATTGAATTTGTTTTTGATAATCAGCTTCCTGTTTCATCCTTGCTTCTTGAGTTTTTTGTAGTGCGTTAATAACATCACCATTCCCAGCTTGAGCTTGCTTCATTAACTCTTGAGCTAACTGTTGATTACCTTGAGCTAATGTTAAAGCTGCTGTCTGGAATTGTTTCATATTGGCAAGTTGAGCAAGGTATTCTTGATTAGTTAAATCATAAGCATTATCCATTGGAGTTTGATAGTTTTGTAAAGAGTTCATCATTTGATAGTACTTTTCTTTACTTATATCTCCCAATGTACCAGCTCCTTGTTTTGCTTTCATAACATTCATTGCATCAAGTGCTTGTTCTGGAGTTAAACGAACTAAATCCCAACGAGGGTCATTGACAAGAGCTTGGTTGTATTCATCTCTTAAACCCTTCATTGTATCATAAGCATTTTGTCCACCTAATTGAATTTCAGCTTTTGACATAGCTGGAAGGTTTGCTTGAAGTTGTTGATTGGCTTGAAGTATTCTTTCTGTATCAAGCTGGTTTAGCATATCATTATATTGACTCGCTGTTATCAATTGAGGAGTTCCATCTTCATTAGTACCTACTTGAACCATAGGTCTTATGTCAGCTGGAGCTTGTACTGGTGCTGCAATATTTCTTAAAGCCATTTCTTCCCTAGGAGTTATTTTTGCGTTTGTTAACCCTGTTGGGTCTGTTATTGCATTAGCGAATAAGTCCTTATAATTAGGTCTTTCTGGATTAGGAATATTTAGATTTGCTGCCATTCCAGTTACCTCACCTTTTAAAGTTGGATTGCTTGCATTATTAGACACAGATGTATATTTACCAATTCTGCCGAAAGCTTGTTTAGCGTATCTTTGAGCCTGTGAAGAATTCTTTCCTCCCCAACCTCCGTTGTATGCTGCCATAGCTTGAGGGATATTCCCGTTAGTTTTTTGAAGAAGATTTTTAATCATTCTAACTGCATATCGTGTGTTTGCTTCGGGGTTGAATCCTCCTTTATAATCGGGATGGGCTTTTGTGTTGATTTGAAACATTCCCATTGAGTCTTCTCTGCTAGATTTATTTCTAGCATTAGGATTAAAACCACTTTCTTGTTCGGCAATAGCTAAGGCAATAGCTGGGTCAATTCCTTCTTCAGAAGCAATTTTAATAATTAGCCTTTTCATATCTGCTATATTAACCATTTATTAACCTCCTACCTTTGCTGACCAAGGGTTGTTACTAGAGAACAAAGAACCACCTGTGTTTACCTTATTGGCTTGTATTCCTTTTCCTCCAGCCCATTTAGGGAAATATTGTTTATTTCCACTCTTCCAGTCATTGATAAGAGTACCAATACCTTCTGCCCCTTTTTGAAAAGCTCCACCTAAGATATTAGATGAACCACCCTCTCCACGAGCATCGTTCCCTAATCCTGCCATCTGGTCGGCTAATTCCCCAGCATTATTGCTAGTGAAATCACCAGCTGCTGTTAAACCAGCTCCAATGCCCATAGTCCAAGGGTTAGGAATAGCTGATAAACCTTTTCCAACAGCACTCATAACTCCGCTATACCAGTTCTTATTGGCTTTATCGACCATATCATTATATTGGTCAATATCAGAATAAGCTTTGCCTAGATGATACGCATTATAATATGAATTATTTGCTCCCATCATATTTTGATAATCTTGATTAGCCATATTGTAAGCGTTAGCAACATTACTGCCTTGTAATCTACTCAACATATCATTCCAATATCTTTGGTTATCATCATATGCTCTTTGTCCAGATGAACTGTAACCTCCAGATGTAGCAGAATAATTATTTCCTGTTACATCGCCCATAGCACGTTGATAATTACGCAAGAAGTCACTATTTAGAGCACTATCTGCTCCAAAATATTTATTCATATACGTATCTTGTCTAGCGGTTGGGTCACTAAGGTAGTCATCCATCCTTGTTAAGTTTTTCTGATACAGAGGAATAGCTGTATCGGAGATAGCTTTACCTCCTATATTATAGTCGGTTTGCTTCTTTTTTGAACGTTTAAATGCCATATTAAATTTTCCTTTCTGTTTTATTATAGCATAATTTCATTCTATTTCATACTCCACTTTAGTGGGGCTTGTACTCACCTCTTAAATCTAAGATGATGTCATCTATCCATTCTTGAGGTAAGCTTTTTTCTGCCCATTTAAGTCCGTGCTTATCACAATAATCCGCATAAGATGTTTTACTTCCTTTTTTAATTTTCTTCTGGGCGTTTTGGAAAAACATCCTAAACTCGACCTCTGGATATTGCTCTTTAAGTCGCAACATTTTCATTCTATCGTCAACTTCCCATAACCCCTTTGTTTCAATTACAATATGAGGTGACACAGGGAAGTCTGGAGTGTATTTATGTTTTGTTTCTGGTACGATATATTCAAAAGTTTTACTTTCATAATTATCGTCTATTTGTAGTTCTTGAAGTCTTTCTTGCATCTTCTTTTCAAGACCACTTCTCCATCCGTGTTTTCTTCCAGCCGCATCAGCGGTTATCTTTTTTCTATGAAATCTCATTAAATCCCTCCTCTGTAACTTCTCCAGTAAGGTTGAAGAACTTTATAAGCATTAGTTATATCATCTGGGTTAATCATAAGACTTTCCAATTCTGTCGGAGAAAATCTTATATTAGGATTTCTTAACTGCTCAAAAGCTCTTGATATTGCTTCATTTTCAGCTAGAGGGGTTAATTTATTGGATTGACTTTGTTTTAAGTCATATAATAGCCTTGATGTTTCTGGCGTTGCATATCCTGCATTTTCTAAAGCTTCTAACCTTTTTAACGCATAATGTGCTCCTTCGTGCATCCCAGTATCATAAGCTGAACGCCCTTGGTTTTGTATATTTGAATTAGGAGAAATATTTATATTACTTCTAATTGTATTATATGACCCAAGCTTATTTTGCCCAAGTTCTGTATTTCTTCTTATTGCACGAGCTAGGTTTTGTCTTGCTTCAGATAAAGGGACTCCACCTTGAGAAAGAAGGTAAGTTTCAAATCCGAGTCCTCTTTTTGCAGGAGTAACAGTTAAGGCATCTCCTCCTAAACTACCTTTTATAGGTAGATTAGTAGTTGGTTTTGTTGGTATAGTTTTATTACCTAAACCACCTAAAGCCAATCCAGATAACATTCCTCCAGTCAAAGAACCTAACTCTTTAGAAGGATTATAATTTCCCTCAAGAAGTTCTTGAGTTTTTTGGTTTTGATAATCGAAAACTTGATTTAAGGGTAAAAGCATTTTAGGATTTTCTTTATAATATTCATAGCTCTCTTGAGCTGTTTTAACTGGATGAGCTATTACGTTAAAAAAGTCTTGAGGTACTTGAGCTGTACTTTTAAGAAATCCTTGAACTCCCGTATCTGGGAGGGCATTTATATTGTTCTGAGAAGTATCAGCTATATCTTGAAAAGTTTGAACTCCACCTTTAAGAGTTGGGATTAAACCTCCGTTTTCATTTAGTTGAATTCTATCTAGTTCCATTATTTAACTAAGCCCCATATTTGCATATCGTACACTTTTTCTTCACCTTTTGAATTTGTATAAGGAGCTATAGAAGGAATGTACCCAGTCTTTTTAAATCCAAGTCTGCGACACATTCCAATAGCACCAACTGCAATAGCAGGAATTTCAGCATACAAAACATCAAAAATAGAACAGTGAATTATTTGCTTATATATATCTTTAATTCTATGACCCCATATAGAGCGGTCATTAACAATATGAACTTGAGCGGAGTTTTTAATCCCCATTCGTATATTGTCAAAAATTATAATACCATAAAGAAACTTTTCATCATCGTCAAGAATAGCCGTTATACTTGAGTCATCCGCTTCGATATAATCCTTAAGGAATAATAACAAACCTTCTGTGCTTAAACCCTTTAAGGGATTTTGGTCATCAAAAACGAGATGACAAGAGTCATAACAACTTTTAATATCTTGAGCAAATTTGAATAAGTCTTGTTCTTTCATCTGTCTATATTTCATATTTTTAGTTTCCTTGACTAAAATCGTTTATAAGTATTGCAGCTAAACAAAAAGCTTCCGCTTTAGGAAATTCAAAAGACAAGTTTACTCCGTATCGACCAGACATAGGGGCGTATATTCTTGTATAGTTTGAAGTTTTATCAGCCCATTTTCTTTGAATTGAAAATGAGTCAAAAGATAAGTTAGCCATTTTATCTGAATACAACATAGGAGGAGTGTTTTTACCATTTCTTGATGTTGTAGAGCTTGGTCGAATATACTGTAAAGATGTTTGAGTGTTAGTTGTTGTTAAAGCGTATTCAATACCATTTAATTCAGATACTTCCATTACCGAAGCACATATCATTCTATTATCTCTTAATCCAATTGATTCAAAGTTTGCAATAGAAGTTAAGTTTTCGATAAGTGCACCTTTTTTAAAATCTTCAAATAATTTACCGCTTTCGCTAACACCAATTACACCTTGGTTAAATCCTTGATAGTCTTCAACAGTTAAATCCATTTCTCTAGGGAAGATAGCTTTAGAAGATGGTACATAAACAATACCATTCTTAAGTTGTTCTCCATAGTAGAGGATTAAGACTTGTGCTTCAGAGTTATACACAAGTTGTCTTTTTTGTTCTGGAATGCCAAAACTTTGAGCATTTAATTCTTCAGCTGTAACAAGAGTTTTTCCTGCTACAAGTGACCCAAATACGTTTACTGCTGCTGCAACAAGTAATGAAGCAGAGTTGCTATCATAGGCTATAATCTTCTTATCAATAATAACGTGGTCTTTAGCATATTCTTGACCAATTTGAGCAATCTTTTTGATTGTTATTCCAATTGTACTTTGGCTTACAGATGAGGTACTATCTGTACCAAACGCCAAGAAATATAAACCATTTTGTTTTGTGATAAGAACACCATTATAATAATCCTCTAAAGCTAAGCATTCAGAGTTATCATCACTAAACCCTCCGAAATATCCAGCTCCAAGGCTTTCTTTGAAATTGTCAACTACCCCAACGCCAGAGTAATATATTACACCACCGACATCTGAAATACACAATCTGTTAGCACAAAAACCCATTACCTTTGGAGTAATAACTTTTTCTGGATTACTTTCAGTGATTTCTTCTGGAACGTACTTAAATGTTAAAGTATTTAGGGTTTTCTCAAGTAAAGATACTTTTCCTGTTAAAGTTTGATGTTGAGTTCCTTGTTGTGTTACAAGTCTAAGAACGCATCCTTGATGTAGAATATATGAGATAGGTTGAGAATTTGCTTTAACAACTATAACCGAATTAACAGTTCCTTCTGAATATTTTTTTATGTAATAATCTTTAAATATATCAAAGTCTATTTCACTATCTAAAACATCACAAAATTCCCCATTTTTAAATAACTCAATTGTTACCTTTTTATTTTTATCGTTTAAATAAATTTTGCAAAGGTATTTAGCCCCTTCTTCTATATATTTTCTATCAAACCTTAGTATCTCATCATCCTTCTCTGTGTAATTTGAAGGATTGCACCTATACTCAATATATGAAGTGTCAACCGTTGCTCCCAAATTATAACCTATATACCCTTCGGTGTAATACTCTTGGCTAGTATTAAGCCAAACAATGCTTGATTTTGTCGTTTTTTCGATAGTAAATTCAACCTCAAAAACAATTGGGATATTTTGAGTTATATAATCTCCTATTTTATTAAAAGTTACAGGAGTACTTTCTCTTATTTCAGAATTATTTATTGACACGACCTTACTTGGTATAATTTTAGTATCAGATTTAATAGCGACTTCTTTCCCATTCCAGTAGTAATCTTTAGAAACGTCTGGAATAATTACTTCATAATAACTAGTAAATGTTGATATATCTAAGTTGTCATTTAATATTTCTTCAACTGACTCTGGATAGTACGCACCAAATTCATAGTTAACTCCAGCCGTAGTCAAGATAAGGTTTGTTCCTGTTCTTGCTGTTATAATTGGAGTTGTTATTGAAGGAATTTGGGTTTTGTACTTTCTTAATCCTTGAGATGCCGTATATAAATAAACATTACCTTTATTTGTTTCAATATCTTGAGTTACAATAAAGATAGATGAGCTACTTTGGTCATCATCTGATATTAACAAAACCTTTTCATTGTTAGGTATAATTGCTTTAACGTCATAACCGTATTGAGGCACTAATGCTCCTTTTTCTGACCAAACATTCCTACCTCCAGTAAGAGCTAGGCTAGTAAGTTGGTCTCCATATCCTCTCGGTGTATCGAGTAGATATAAACCTTTACTAAAGTCAGTAAATAGAGCTTGGCTTGCATCTATTTTTCTTCTTGCCATTAGTCTAGTAATCCTCCTCTGTAATTATAATGTCCAGCTTGTCTATTATACCCTCTCATAAGTTCTGTTGAACCAATGTCGTGTTCTAGGAAAGTCTTCATTCTAGCATCAAGTAATTGAGAGTAATAACCAGCATTAGCGTTTTGAAGTCTTGTAAATACTAACACACAAGCTTTTAGTAAAACAAGGTCACAAAATCTATTATTGGCTAAAATACTATCATCAACGCTTTCAATTCTGTCTCTATATTCATCATTGTTAGTTGAAACAAGGTCAGTAGTTGAGAGAGTTAATTTAATAGTATATTCTTGGTCTGGCATAGGTAAAAGTTTAAGGTAACCTTTTCTAATAACGTACTCGGAAGGAATACCAGTATTACTCATTTTAATTGGCTCGCCTGTCTCCTCATCCTTTTCTAAAACCTCGTGCTCAATTTCATCATAAGTATTTAATAATTGGTTATACTTAAGTGTTTTATTTGAACCAGATTGAATAAGTTGTACGTTTTTAATAATACCATCAATACCATACTCATCTTTAAACTTAGATGTAGTGATTGTATCTGTACGTTCTAAAACATTATTACAGATGTAACAATCGTCAATAACGCTTAACAAGGCTTCACTTAGTTGTTCTAAGAGAAACCTATTGATGTCTGGGGTGTCTGTTTCGTTAGTGTAAAGTGGAAAACCCGTAGCAATAGCTAATCTATTATACAAGTCTTTTACTAATACTGCCATATTTTGTTTTCTCCTTTAAAGTTAGTAAAGAAAAAGGGGAAAGGGTTACTTACCCAACCCCCTCTACAAATATTATATCACGAAACAATGTGAATTTTAGGCAGGCAATTTAATAAATGCAACAACCCCTGCTTTTGGTTCTACCAATTTTTCACCGTAGATTTCTAAGCCGTGGTATTCATCAGCATATCTATCGTGAGATACGAATGTATCTGGTGGAAGAACTTTTGAAGCTCTAGTTACAAGGTTTTTAGTACCGATAACTACAGCCATAACACCTTCTGCTGCACCAGTAATAGTTACTTTGTGTTCTAAGTCAGCATTGTTAGGGTCTAAGCAAGCTTCGATTTCTAAATCCATACCTAAAACTCTATCAATTGATTTTCCTTCAACTCTCTTATCAGCTAAATCAGTTCCTCTAGCTCTAGTGAAGTATTCAGAAGTTAACAATAGGTTATAAGCATTATCTGGAACGAATACAGTAGCTCTATCGTTTACACCTTGTTGAGGATTTGAACCGTAAGTGATGTGTCCATCTGAAGTAATTGCACCAGCAACCCTTAGTTTAGTTTTAGCTGGGATGATTACTTTAGTAAACAATTCATCAGCTGTAGCCAATTCGATTGGAGCTGTTGGAGTACCAATTCTACCAACAGTTGTATCATTAACAATCATATTAGCTGTTAATAGGTTGTGACCAGTTCTTAAGTTATGTGCTTCAAGAGCTAAGTTACCAGATGCTTCATTCCATCTTTCTTCAGCCTTAGTTAATCTAGAAACTGCGAAAGCATATTTAGCATACTTATCAATAGTCAAGATGTTTTTAGTGAATGCAGCATAAGTACCTTTAATTCTAGCATCTTTAGCAGCACCATTAGTACCAACATCAGCTGTATTACCAGCTAAGATTTTACCAGTATTGATTTCACCAAATTCAAATTTAACAGAGTTTACATCTGGTTTAGTGATTGAAACGCTGTCACCGATTTTGAAGAAATCACCAGCAAAATCTTCGTTAACTAATTTAGTTGTCATATCTCCCATTGGTTGAGTTAATACAGCAGCCATCTTAGCAGCGTATGCAACTTCCATTTGTTGTGCACCTTGGTTACCAATAGCACCTACGTTAGCAATTTGTGAATTTTCATCAATAGCCATTTTGTTTTCCTTTCTATATATTTAAAACTTATAATATGTTCGACCGAACCACCAATAAACCGAGATTACTTCTCTTACTGCCATAGTTGGTTACATATTACCCTAGCCACTTGCTAGGTATCCGTCGTCCGTTGGTCTCCTGTCGTCCTTAATCAGACTATACGTCTTTTTGCTCTTCTTTTAATTCGTTAATTACACGCTTAATAATTAGCTTGTCTGGAGCATTTACTCCATCCTTAATATCACGTAAACTATATGCAATTACCTTTTTCATAATTGCTCTTCCAGCTCCCCCTACGGGTACGCCATACATCATCATAGCATCTGCTGCAAGGTTTGCAATCTTTGAAGCTTGTTCTTCGTCTTCCTTTGTAACATTAAGTGTTTTAACTTCTTCTATTTCTTCTTTCATTGCTTTATGAAAAGCTCTAAAAAATCTTTTAATATTCATTCTTAACCTCTTTTAGATAAAGCTTTTGAAATTGAGTCTTCGTGTTCTTTATAAAATTTAACTCTTTCCTTATAAGGTAATTTTGCTAATTCTTCAAGTACATTTAATTCATTTATCATTGTGCCAGCCCCAGATGAGCCTTTTCCACCTACGCCTTCTTCAAAGTCTTCTACCTTTGGTTTTTCAACTACTGGAGTAGGGGGTACTTCTTCTTTTTCTTCCTTAGTAATTTCTTCAACTACCTTTTTAATTTCTGGGGAAGAGTCTTTTATTTCTGTAGTGTCCAAAAGAACATCTGTATCTACAGGAGCTTCTGTTCTCGTAGGAACATTTGTTATTCCTTCTGGTACAACAATCTTAGCTCTACCTGCTGCAAGTTGAACCTTCATTTGAAGGTCTTCTTTTAAATCTGTAACACCAATTTCATTTACGATACGTTTAAATGTCTTAACAGCTTCTTTAGCTTGTTCAAGATTTAAACCCATCTTTTCAAATTCACGTGATGCTGCACGATAGATTACTTCATTTTGATGTTTAGAAATTTCATTAACAGCTGCATTTTCTAGTTGAGCTTTAAGTTCTTGAGCTTGAGCTATGAATTGCATAGCTAATGTCGCTTTTGCTGGGTCTTCTTTTTTAAGTTCTTCCATTGTTTTAGAAGAGTCAATCCCATTCTGTGCAAAAGAGTCTTTAAGAGCTTGAGCAATTTTATTAGAACAATCTTGAAACTCTCTTTCAACTTTCATTACTTCAATATTACAAGCTTCAAGAGCTTCTCTTTCCTCTTTTTCTGTTCTAAGTTCTTCAAGTTGAGCCATAAGGTCTTCTTGAGTCGGGTCAAGTTGTTCAATTACTCCTTCTGGAGCTGTCGTCTCTTCTTCTACCTTATCTTCAACTTCTGGTTTATCTTTTTTTGGAGCACCTTCCCCCTCTTCTTTTTCTACTGGAGGAGTTACAGACTCTTCATCTTTTGGGTCTTCAGTTTTTACTTCTTCTTCTTCTGGTTTAGTTGCCTCGGCAGCTGCTTTTTCTTTGATTTCTTCTGCTAGGGCAAGTGTTCCTTCTAGAGCTGTCATTTCGTTAGAAGTAGTGGTTTCCTCTACAATCTTGTTTTCTTCATTTTCCATTTACATTTCTCCTTGTTGTTCATTTAACATATTCATATCTTGTATAGGTATTTGTTGTTGCTCAACTCCTTCGGGAAGAACGCCTTCCTCAGGAAGAATTCCTTCTAAAAGTTTACCATCTTTACCCATCATTGGAGATTGAGTATTACCTTGACTATCAACTAATTCTAACAAATTATCTGCATCTGTTAAATCAGCTTTAGCCATCAAATATCTAACTGCTAAGACAACTTGGTCTGGAGCTAAGTTAGAGAATATCATTTGTGCAATAGGTAATTGCAACATTTGCATTAAACGTTGTAATTCACCTTCTTTATCAGCACGACTTGCGTTAGTACTAATAGACACCTTAAGAGTCGGGTCTGAATAAATTTCGTTTAATGGTTGTTCTAATGATAGAGCAAGTTCCCTGTTAAATGTATAGAACCTATTAAATAATGGTAACATAAATCTATATGAGAATACATCTGTCTCAACTCTCATTCTAGAGTTTGCTGCTTGGTGAAGAGCTGCTGTTTCACGAGCTGTTCTAACCGCTCCACCACCATCACCAGTAATATAGTTATTGATACCTAATACGTTTTTATTTTCCTGTAATACAAGATTTAATAAATCAAGTCCTTGTCCTGCTGTGAATGGAGGTGTCCAGAATTGAGGCGGTTGGGATGTTGCTTGATATTCAATTTCTTTTCTGTCTCTAATTCCTTTTCTGTCTTGAGGACTAATTGCTCCTTTAGACCACAATAACCAAGGCACAGAGGCATCTTCTAAGTTTTTAATAAACATATCAGTTGCACGGTTAATCAATCTGTTTACAGGTTTTACACAAGCTAATGGACTGATACTTCTATGAGTCATCCTGTCAACTTTATATGGTGCGTAAATAATTCTATTTGTTGTAACAGGATTATATTCCGCTTTGGCAATCGTGCCACTAACTATTGTAGCTTTAATATTTTTAAGAACCTTATTATCACTTGTAATATAATTACCATAGAAGTTTAATACTTCAATTCTGTCTTTATCAGTTCTTGATTGAGACTCATCCGTATAACTTCCAGAATAAATATAGGGATAACCTTGACCGTTCTTAGAGTTTTTAGAAATAATTGTATCTTTTTGTTCTTTAGTTAGAAGGGGGTATGCGTCAGATGTTAAAAGTTCTTCAGCTGAAATCCAGCTTCTAACAATTTTGGTACATCCATCTGGGTCTTTGTCGTAATCATAAGCATCAACAAAGAAATCAAGCGGGTCAATACGTTCTATATCAATATCCTTGTATTGAACATCCCCTACCAATTTAAATGAAGCTACATCTTGCCCAGTTTCCTTATCATACAAGGTTTGCTTTTGTCTAAACTGTTCGTTTGTGGTTTTTAATTTAATGAATGCAACCGCTTCACCTTTTAAAATCCAGTCATCTAATGTATCACCAGATAATTTTTCTAGTAATGACATAGACTTAAATTGTTTAGTCATAACCTTCTTTAATTCTGGAGCAAGTAAAACACTATGTGCATCTTCTCCATCTACTTCTAATAATGCTGAATATCCAGATAAACTTGCTTCAATGTTCGCCGCCTTATAAACTTTAAACATTTCAGCAGAATGAGGAAATCTTTCAACATCAGACTCGGTTGTACCAGAGTAAACTGTTCTATACAATCTAACATAATTTCCTTGCATAATTGAAAGAACAGAACCAAGGTCAACTTTCTTTTTGGTTACAAATTGGCATATCTCATCTTTATATTTTGAGACATCATACCAATCTTGTTTCACTGTAATTGTTTCGTCAGACATAATTTCTCCTTATGTTATATCTGTATTATAATATAAAAGTAAATAAATTTTAACCCCTATAATGTAATATCTTCATCTCCACCTAAACTTTGTTGCTTATTCAAGAAATACATTGGGTAACTTATCGCATCAATAGGGTGAATTAAATATCTCTTATTATCATCTTGTTGTATTTCATTATCGGTTGGGAGTTTAAGTCCGCCATTTGCCAAGTTGTTTTTACATTCATCAAAATTATATAATAAACGCTTACAACTTTCATCGACAAATAACCGTCTTTCTCCTACTGCGTTTTTAATAATTCCTCTAAGAACCGCTAATCTATCTTTAATAAACGGGTTTGATTTTAACACTTTAATTACAAAATCATAACCTTTATCTCCGAAATATATAGACATAATCTGGTAATCAGAACCATTTGTTTTCATATCAGCCCCGTGGGCATCACCCATTATAATTAGTTCTTTAGTACCATATTGTTCTCTTATAATAGGTTCAATCATCTTACACATATCCTGCGTAGTAACATTCTCAAATATCAATTCCTTAAGTATAAACCACTTGTTATCATATTGCTGAATAAGATACCAGCACATTGGATTATAGTTAAAGTCGCAAGTAAGTATAAGCGGATGAGATGGGTTGTACTGTAAACTTCGTACATTCTCAATTAAGCTGAAATCTGGGAAAGCTACTGTATTATCTCTATTTACGTCAAGCCCCATAATCAATTCTTCAACTTCTTCTGCTGAATACATCTTCATAAGGTTTTCTACGTATGTTTTAGGTAGGTATGTATTTTCTGTTGTAGGAGCTGTTAATGCACGATACCCTTCAACTTTCGTTTTGGGATTTCTAAACATCCTGTAAATCCATCCTCTTGTACCCTGTGGGTTTGTATGAAGAAACATTGCTCTATAAGGATTAACCCATTCGCTCTTAGTTGCTTCACGAAGACGGGCTGAAAGTTCCTTAAAGGTTTTCTCATCAATTAACGAAGCTTCTTCTAATTCAATCCACGTGAACTCTGTTGAACGGAAATTCTCCCAGTTTGATACGGTTTTAAATCTAATTGTTGAACCGTTAGCAAGGGTTAGTTTTGTTTTTCTGTCAGACCACCAATAATGTTGTCCTTCCTTCATTCCCATATTCTCAAGATGCCATTCGTACTTAGCTTTAGTTGTGTTATCTAAAAGGTCTTGGGATGCGGCACCAACTAATCCTGTACTTCCTGCCCATTGAAATGCGAATAATAATCCTCTCAGTGAACCACAAAAAGTCTTTCCTAACACTCAAGAATTGCCCGTTACAAAGATGTGATTTTTACATCTAGCCACCCACATTCCTGTAGATGTTGACGGACAATACTTGGCTTCACCCCCTTTCGCTTCGATAACTTGAGGTTTACCCATTGAGAGGAGCTTACCTTTAGTCCAAGATACATTATATTCAGTTTTATTTTTGTAAATATATTCTTTTTCTTGTTGAGCTATTTTTATATTTCTAGTTCTTTCATAAGTCGTAGTACAATAACCTTGAGATGCCGCAACAAACTGAATAAAATCTCTATCGGATTTACTATTTGTTGAGTAAACAATAGATGAATGCTTATGAGTACAATCCCAGTATTGGACTTCATCTAAAATAATACTTAATTCTTCATCGTTTAGTTGATACCATTTCGCTGGGAAATGTTTATATTTAGCTAAATTTAAAGTCGAAAATATATCGTGATAACCTTTCTTCATCCCATTCAATCTTGGTCTGTCAGTAAAATCCTTATCACATTTTTCTAATAGAGAAGTAAGTCTTTTAATTTTTCTTTCTTTTTTTAAATGAAAACCTAAACATCTTGGGCTATTACCGTGAATAGCTCTATAGTCATATCCATCAGCTTGATATGCAACAAGAACCCTCAATTCGTTTTCGGATAACCCAGTCGATATATCTCCATTGGTTTTGAAATAATTTTTTATTTTATAATGTTGGTTACAACCTTGATTTACGTAATCCTCACATCTAATAGTTTTTATTTCTTTTGGATTTCTGTCAGACCAATAAACTATTTTATGGTTAGGACACAGGGTTTGATGTATAAATCTTGTATTAAAATCATACCATTTATCGGCTTTCCATTTAAAAACTTCTTTTGGCTCTTCAAATTTAATTGAACCATCTGGATAATAAACTGCCAGTTTTGAAGTTTTTAATAGGTTTTTAATAGGCTTCCAGCCAGTAGGGCTTAAATATTCTGTATTCTCTGGAACACAAGTGAACCCCCCTTGATAAATAGCAAAGTCCATATAAGAACCACGACCATTTTCTTTGTCACAATCTTCTCTAGCTTTTTCATCCACCCCAAACATAAAATTATATTGAGATTGGAATAATTCATAATGTGTTTTTTTGGACATTAGTAAACCTTCTCTTCAAACATTGCAGTAGGGTCAAACACATCTATATCTAATTGTGATGCCACTTCTCTTACTTCCATATTGTCATCAAACAAACAAACTTTATCATACATACATACTTGCATAAAGAATACAATTTTATTTAATTTATCTATTGCTGGTCTATCTGTTGCAAGAGAACAAATAGATATTTCTAAATCTTTCTTATCTAAGATTGACTTAATCAATAAATGCGTTGCAAACGTTTCTTTTCTTGCAGTAAGAAAGATAATAGGTTTTTTGCAATTCATTAACATATATTTTAGTTTTTGATTACATTTAAAGATATGAAATACAGCTTGAAATGTCATCAAAAATTCTGCTATGGTTGGGCTTTTAAATAATCTCCAAGTTATAGCCATTAAGTCTGTCCACATACCGTGAACAAGCGTATCATCTATATCGCAAAATATAACGTCGTATTGGTTAAGGTCTCTCATTTAGCCCTCCTTTAAAAATTCGTTGAACCTTCTTAATAATTTTATTTTTCTCTGGAGACTTTATCAATCCGTCAACCATATAACAACAATCTGATAATATTTCGTATTTTAAAGCGGTTTTGTTTATGTTCTTCAATACATAATCATCCCGCCAAAATTTGACATTTAACAGCAATAATTCTATGTACATTTCATCTGTAATTTCGGGATGCGTTTCAGGCATATTGTCGGGATAATCGAGCTGTATAGGTTTAATATTAAAGTTTTTATAAAAACGTTTTAAAATTTTATTTAGTCTCATTGATAATAACCCCCCATTCCTTTTCTATAACATTTTTCGAGTAAATCTATTTCCTTACAAATATTATAGCATAAATGTTTTGTAAATTCAAGTAGCAATTCTGGGTCTTTTATTGACTCAATTGTTTCATCTCCTAAGAATAATTGGCTAACCGCTTCAACATCCTTTAATTTAGATAGTTTAAATTCTTTAGCAATACTTTCATATTTGTTATCAATCGTATAAAGTCCTTTAATCTTTTGTTTTCTCAGAAGACCTCTAGTCTGAAGCCGTACTTCAAGATTAGCATCACAAAAATTTATTGCTTGTTCTGTTACGCTAAAGTTCTCATTAAGAACCGCCTTAGAATAAAACTTATAGCTCTTAAGACAGTTTTGACATTGGAGAAGATGTGCAAAAATCTTGTCCTTTTCTTTTATAGAAAGATTATCTTCGAAGAAGTCTTTAGCTAAGTTATAATTCTTTACGCACATACTCTTATCTTTTATTTCTTTATTTTCTTCATCCATAATTCTATCCTCCTATAAACATTCTAGTTCGCTCTTTATATCTCTCACTGTTAAATTTTGTCTGGTGGAACTTATCTTTATGCTTATAATAATTTGTCTTTTTTGCTAACTCCCAAGCCGCATCAAACGAGAAAGTATAATACATAAGTTTTCTTATAAGCTTTGCATCGTGAGCAGATTGGTCAACGCAAGATGGTTCCATATCGATTATTTCAATTAAGTTGTTATCTTTATATCCACATTTTCTTAATGTGAACATATCTGTTACTGGACTCTCTTTTCGTATGCCAGCTGCAAACGCTTCAGAGTCACTTCTAATCTCAACACCTTGAAACGTATCTTTAACCATAGCCTTTTGAGAATATTGTTCGGCTTGCTTTTCGGTTTTTTGCTTTTGCACACGTTGGTATAGTTCTTGAATGAAGTCATTATGTTTATCCACCTTTAAATTTGTATTATAAAAATCAAACGTTGTTGTGACTATATGCCTTTTATTTGTGTAACATTCAAAAGATTTACAACCTTCCAAATCTTTAACAATAAATGTTCCGAGGTTTAGAGTGGTTAAGATATAAATATGTATTCCTGTACCAGAACTTGATACTTCCCATTCAGAGTCATCAAACTCTTTAAGGAACAGCTTCGTTTGCTCTTCTATCTCCCCATCTTTAAAACAGTCATCCAAGTCTAAAACTATAAGACTTACAGTCGGAGTAAGTTTACCTAGTAACACAGATATACTACTACCAATCGCAACACACTTAGCCTGCTCCGCTTGCTTATAGTTAAATACGTCAGCATCATATATGCCTATCGTACGACTTGGTTCAGATAGCTTAAATAATTTTTTATTCTTTGAGATTGTAAATATTTTAAATGGATATAAATACATAGGGGTATAACCTCTTTTATTCTATCTAGCTTGATTTCGTTACGTTTTCAAAATACCAGAAAAGCTTATTCCGAAGAAGTAGTGTCAGAAGACAAATCCTCCTCTTTATCGGATTGAACTACTTTAGGCGGTTTAACGGTTATAACTACCTCAAACTTTTGCTCGGCATCATCGATAGCTTTAAGTTTTCTTATTTCTGAAAGAATACGTGCAGCTACTTCATATTTTTTTTCCTTTTGGGCATCACGTAATAACTTGTTATAAATTAACATAACCGTTTCACTGTCATCTTCTACGCAAGTCATCTTCTCCATCTGGATGATTTCATCTTTAACTTTACCGAAATCTGGATGACTTAGAATATCGTGATACACTTTATTAAGTTCGGTAGATGTGTACTTCTTTGTAGTTATTCTTATTAGTCTTTCAATAGGGTCTTCTCTATATAACTGGGCAAGAACAACCGCTTCAATCATCTCTCTAGTTATACTTAAGTCTTTCATTTAGTTTTCCTCTTCTTTAGTTGCTTTATCGTTACAACCCTTCATAACAAGTAAAGCTCTTATATCGAGATAAAATGTTAACGTATCGTATGTTGCAATACGTTCCGCATCTGTCATATTTCTATTGTTTTGAAGATATAATTGTAACGCTTTTATTTGTGTATTACATTCTTTTAAATCAATCATATAACACTTGCCCATTTACGATTGGATATACTTGAGCATTCTTAAGTTTACCCTTTTCAAAAGTAACAATTCCTATTCCTTGCTCCCAGTCGGGGTCAATCATATACTCTGGGTCAAGAGAACATAAACATCCAGTTTCTAACCAAAGAAATCTGCGTTTTGATTTACGTACGCTATATCTAGCTAATTTATGTACGTGTCCTGTTGCCCCAGATAAGTAGTGAGCTTCTAGTTCTTTAATAGCGGATAACCCCGATTTATTCCCCAATCTACTCCCGTGTTTAAACATAAAGGTATCATTCACAAGTAAACTAGCACAGCCCACAACATCTGGTTCTTCAAGCTTTAATAAGCTAAATACATTTTCCATTAGTCCTGCTACCATCGGAGCATTGTCTAATATATATTTACGTAGCCTGCTTTCATGGTTTCCAATTGTATAATATATCTTACATTCTTTTCCCGCTTCTCTTCTTAAACACTTTAAGAAAGTTTTACACATCTCTATTTCTTCTTCTGGATTTTTCCCTGCTGGGTCTTTAGAAAATTTAGAAAGCTTATAGAAATCAAGCAAGTCTCCGTTAAGAACAATTATATCTGGCTTCTTAAACCCCACTTCTCTTATAAAAGCTGTTACAGCGGACTTGTCTTCGTAAGGAAAATGAATATCAGATACAACCATTATCTTACCACTATCAAGCCTTAATGTTTCCTCTTTTAATGTGTTATCTCTTTTCATTCAACACTTCACTTTCTTTTTTATTACGTTTAGCTGTTTCTTTCTTTGAGATGCCTAATTCCTTTTCAATGTAATCAAATAACATTGCATCGTATTCTTTACTATCTTTAGCTTTCTTCATTTATTCTCCTTCAATTATTTGTAATATATCTACTGCCAAATCATAAGCCGTTTCATAATCTTGTACCAGACTATCGTCGTCTGTTGCTATATTTCTTATCTTATCCAGCTTTTGTTCTTTGGCTTTTAACAAACCGCAATTTTCTTTATTACAATATTTACCATTATAAAAATCTCTTGAAAGTTGGTCATATTTTTCTAACCATTGCTTTAATTTTTCTGTGTTTTCTTCACAGCATTTATTATGGTATTGCCGCAATTCTTCATACTCTTCCTCTTTATTCTCTATATACTCTAATATATTTTGTAACAATAGTTTCATTGTCCCTGCCTTATGCATAACGAATTCAGAGTCAAATTCATCTATGTTAGAAATAATCAATTCAATTATTGATTTTATATTATTCTTTTTATTCATCATTTCTTCCTGCTTCCTTTTTAAAGTCAATAAGTTTTACATCCCAGTTGTAAATTCCATCTTTATTCCAGAAACCACAATCGCAAAGTTTTATATCTTTTAGTTTATTTATTATTAGCTGGTTTAATCTAAAAATATAAGCACCCATAACACTTAAACCAAAGAAAAATATTAGTTGGGCTACCAATTCATTCATTGTACAAAAGATAAAGTAAACTATCATCAATGAAATTAAACCACTTGAGAAATTTTTAAATCGTTTCATTATATATTTCCTTTACTTTTTTACTCCAATATTTAAAAAGACCTATAATATTATATAATGTATCTTCATCATCATAATAATAATTTTCAATAAATTTACTATACAATGGAGAAATAAGAATTAAATTCTTTAAACATTCATCAATACTTATTCCTTTATTTTTATAAACTCTTATTACATTTTCAATTGTAATTCCTCCGAGTTTATTTAATTCGATAATAGCTTTCTTTTCTCCGATGCCATAAACACCTTGAACATTATCCTCCTTATCACCAGCTAAAAATTGAATAATTCGATGCTGCTCCATTTCTTTTTCTTCTTGCTCGATAATTTCTTCTAATAGATTTATCTTACAATACGTCTTGCAATAATATCTGAGGTCTTTATCATCTGAAAACACTACTGGATTGTGAGTTTTAGCATATTTTTCATAATCCATTACAATTAAATCATCAGCTTCAACGTTAGCTTTAATAATTTTATCTTCATAGTAGAGTTTAACAAATTCTCTAAACTCTCCAAGCAAAGAGTCCTTCTTTCTATTGGCTTTATAAGATGGGTAAATATCTTTCTTATAGGTATGACCAGATATATAATAGTTAATATCCGCATCTTCTTCTACTTTTGATTTTGCAGACTCAACTAATTCTTCAAGTAAAGCTAACATCTCATCAAAGTCTGTCGAACCTTTACTTATAGTTGCATAGTAAGCCTTGCAAATATACCCATCAAAATCTAATAAAGCTATGTCGTACATAATTTATATTTCCTCTTCTGCTGGAATAGTGAATACTGCTAACTTATCCAATACTATTCCATTTTTATTACAATAATTCATTAACTCATCTAGGTTATCAAAACAAAGAATATTACCATCTTCGTCTGTATGATAATCTAAATCCTCTGGTAACATAAATGTTATAACTTCTTTCTTTCTTTTCATAAAGTTATTTGTTATCTCCTTTAATTATATTATGACATATTGTAAAGTATTTTTCAATACCTTTATTAAGCTTTTGTTACATTCTCCTTAATATATTTTTCTGCTGCATATTTAACACATTGATAAATATATTTCTTCGTTCTTACCGCTAACTTACTATGAGGCTCGTTTACTAAAGCAAGAAGTTCGTCTTCGGTAAAGTTTAAACCAAACTTAACTTGAACAAACGTTACATTCTCGACAGTTCCAGATGAAGCCCCTTCTTTATTAGTACCACACATTGTTGGCTCTTGCTTCGTTAATTCTTTCTCTTCTTTCTTTTGTTGATTGTTTCTTTCTTCGTTTGTCATCTTTAATTATATCCTCCTTCAAATAAAGATAAGTTTTTATTTTATCAATTACTTTTCTCTCAAGTTGACAAGCCCGTGGAGTAGAATACCCAAACATTTCTCCGCATTCTTTGAATGAATGAATTGGCATAAAATATTCATCATACCTATACTGGAATAAAGATTTTTGACTTGGTGTTATATAGTTTTCAACTATTGTTTTTATCTTAGCTCCTAGTGCTTCAGAGTCAATACGTTCTTCTATTTCGGTTAAGTCTTTTGCTCCTGCTTTAGCTTCTATAAAGTCTGGGATAGCTCCAAAGGTTACGCCTCCTCTTTCTAAAGCTACTCTTCTTTTACTATATTTATTCACAGTAAAAGCGGCATAAGGATAACTTAATCTACTTAATCTCCAGTTCATATATGTAGCCATTTCTCTACTTAAAATCTTATAAGCATAAGTAGAAAACTTTATACCAATGCCTTCTTTAAATTTTATTCCACGTTCCATTAAGCGTAAAGTAAGATGATTAAAATTATCTTGGAAGTTATCTGGGTATCTATCGTACTTCATAATAATTTTTGCAAGCATAGCTTTATTATCTACGCACCATTGTCCGATTTCTTTTGAATTCATATTATTTAAATATCTCCTTATCTAATTCATCTTTATGTTCTTGCATATATAACTCTAAGATAGCCAATGCGTTCCAAGCCATATGTGCTAAGTGAGGTAATTCTGTTTCTTCATCCTTATCAATACCAGCATTGTATTTTAACAGATGTCTTACCATTGCATCTCGGTATCGTTTGATACCATTATCTACAAGCTGCCAATTCTTTGGGTCGGGATATTTATGCGTACCATACTCGATACACGCACCAACTGCCATTAACGCTCGACTGAATACATCTGTTAACGTACCAGCCATCGGTTTACCATTATCATATTTCTTTCCTGTACCATCGTCAGTTAGGTCATAATTAGTACCCATATTCTTCAATACCTCTTACCTTTTTACCTTGTCGTTCTATATCTTTAGCATACTTTTCGGCTAATTCTTTAGTTAGAAATAGTTTAGAAGATATGACTCGTTTATCCCACTCATAGACCACATAATAATTTACGTGTCCACTAGGATTACTTGGTTTCATTTTAACATCCTTCCTTTTCGCATCTTTGTTTTTTGATTTCTTCTGATATTTTAATAATGTCTTTGAGTCTATCAGTTTTTATTTGTTTAAGTTGTTTGTCTTTATAAGAAAAACAAACCGTAAAATATTCAATTTTAGGAATTATACGGACTCTAATATTAAACTCTCTCCATAAATAATTTAACTCTTGTACTAAACTTAAACCTTCTCGCAAGTCTAACGACTTAATCAAGAAAATAGCCAGAACAATAGTTTTCGGCAAAGACTTAAACATAGTTCCTTCCTTCCAGTATTAAACATAATCTATTATCTAATCTATATTTGTATGTGACATTTTTCTTATCTCCATATCTATTTTTAAAAAGTGTTGCGAGAATTTTCTTATCTCCATTCTCGTTTAATTCCATTAAAGTTAAACCTACGTCAGCATCTTCTTCAATAGAGCCAGAACCTTTCCCTCTAATCCTTGAACCATCGAAGCTATCTTTATTAGTTCCATATTTAGTGCTATCGTTACTGGTTCTAGAAGCCTGTGAACATATAATAAACTTTCTCCCTGTTCGTCTGGCGTAAGTTTGTAATTCTCTAGCTGCATTTGTTATCACCTCATATTCTGTTCCAATTCCTCTTACTCTTTGAATATAATCAACAACAATGTATTCAAATTCTGGGAAACAGCCAAACATTTTAATCATATCTTCAACTGTTGCTCCACCCGTTTCACATATATCTATATTCTTTAAGTAATTAAACTGGTCATCTTCTATTATACTATCCATTATATAGTTTGCTTCATCTCTGTGAGATGAGTACATCTCCCTTAATTGTTTTATTCCTATTCCAGTTAATGTTTTTAACTGTCGTTCCATAAGAAGTCCTGCACCCATTTCACAGGAACAAATTAAAACTTTTTTACCTTGCTTAGCTAAGTTGGTTGCAATAGTTAGACCCCAGAGAGAATTATGAGTAACAATATAATTTTCAATCACAAATAGTTTATCGGGTGCATCAACTGCTATACATTGAGTTTCCATTTTCCTACAAGGAACTATATCTTTTATTATACATTGAGCTTTTGTTCTTTTATTGCTTATTATAACTCTATAATTTAATCTAGTTTCGACAATAATTCCGTTCTTTTTATATCTACCCATCCTAGATTTTATTCTGCAATCGAAGCCTAAACTCCAAGCCAATTGCTGAATGTCTTCCGCCAATTGTTTAGAGGTTGTAGAAAATTCATTGTAAGATTTTGATTGAAAACCATCAGTATCAAGTAAACCTTGAAGCAATTCTAATCTTTGTTTCTTGCTCGTACCTTCTAGATAGTCTTTAGGGATAAATTTCTCATAGGATTTAACGTTTAATTTATATCTCTCTATTTCCATCTTTAAGTCTCTAGAATTTCTAATAGACACATTTTTATTTCTCAACATAACTATATCTCTATCTGGTAGATAAGATTTAACTTTATCAAAAACTTTAATAGAAGGTTTATAATATACTAAACCATCCATAGTTAAACAACCATCACCAATTAAAACACCTAGAACGTAGGGAGGAATTAAAAAAGATTTATCTTCTCCGTGATTGCCAGAATAAACTGGAGTATGTAATCTATTTTTAAAGTAATTTTTCTTATTTAATTCCATTAGCTGAATTGTATTAAGGACTCTTGGAGCAGAAAAATGAGAACTTTCAATAGTCCATAAATGTTCTGGACTTGTTACCACTTCCCTCCCATCAGCGAAAATCACTTTAAAAGTTTCGGTTACCCCTTGAGGGAAAACTCCTAATACTTTTGTAGGCTGACCATTTTTACCTATAACAAAATCTCCCACCTTAATATCTCTATTCAGAACCCAGCCTTTAGGAGTTAAAATTTTAGTGTCCAAGGTAACTGCCTTGCCCACATTCGGAGCTGCAATGATAAATGTAACAGAACCGTTTCTAATTGTTTCTACACAATCATCTAAGATTTCAATTCCATAAGTAGTATCTCCTTGAGCTATTCTTTCTTCAAAGTCGTCTTTGATTTCTTGAATACCATCAAGGATTGGTACTGGTTTATATATTCTTTTGTTTATATATTCATTATTTTCCATCGCTCATTTCTATTATATCATTCATAATTTCTATATTCAAGTCTTCTAGTTTATCATAAGTTCTTTGAAGTTTTTCAAAACCTTCGTGTGGTATAACTAGCTTTGTTTCAAAAACATCTCTATCGTATTCGTCTTTCGCTGGGTACATTTCTTCTCCAATTTCAGCAATGACTTCATCAAACGCAGTCAAACATTTATCTATCCTATCCCATATTTCTTGAAAGCTACTCATCGTAATCAACCTCCTTTAGTTCTGGGAATTTCATCATCAACATCTTAACATCAAAAGCATTTTCCCTAATGTCTTTTGGTATCATTTTAATATATTCTTTCGCTGTATTAAAATCTTCTATCGTGTATGGGTTAAGAGCTATTTTAATTCTATCTTTGCAAATAAAGCTTTTACACTTCTCATAAACCCATCCATCCTCTTTAAGAAAATTTATATGTGTCTTTGAATTGTAATCCTTGAGCTTTGACCTATACTTAGCACTACTTTCTTGGTTTCTCTCTAAGTATTCAATGTAATCATACAATACGGCAAAAGCTCTCTTAATATAAGTATCTCCATAATCTGTACGAAGAGCTTTGTATTGATACTCGCAGAGTCTAATCTTTCCCTTTGGGTCAAGTTCTCCATCTCTATTATATAGTTTTGTTTTTCCTTTTCGGATATATCTCGCAGATAATTCTATATACAAATTCTTAGCTTGTAATGGAGTCAAGTTCATTACAAGGTCAATCAATAAATCGTATATGTCTAATCCTCTATCTATTTTTCTTGCCATCTTTTATATCTCATTTATTATTACTATATAATTTATCATTACCATTACTGTCAACGTTAATAAAATTATTATTCCATCCATTTCTATATTATTTCCTCAAATATGTTTATTAACATATCTACTCTATGTTGGTATTTCTTATTAAAATTTATTCTATAAGGTGCTGCTATAATAAAATAGTTTTCATTTATTTTTAAAGCCTGCCTCAACCTATACTCTAACGAAGTTGGAACATAAACCCTTACTGTTGTTGTTCCTCCGAAGTATTCAGTAGCTGTGTAACAAGCAAGCTTTAATATCATAGCTTCAGAAACGAACTCATAATCTAAAAGCTTACCATAATAATAGTTTCTGGTAAGATATTTTAAATTACTATTAGGATTGTCACCCGTTACCTTATTCATCGTTCTTTCTTCTTGCTTCTTTTTCTACTAGACTCTTCTTTAATTTACTAGCTATAAACTTTCGTATATTGTTCGGACATTGTTGCTTGTTCTTTATAAGCATTCTATCTAGTCGATATAAAGCTTTGTCGGTTTCAACTTTACCAAACTCTTCAACTAATTCATTATAATCATCTTCCAATAACTCAAACTTAAAGAACACGTTTCGTCTAGGTAAGCCTAATTCTTTTCTAGTTTCAGATAACTGAAGAATAAATCTAGCAAGCAAAAGATTATTAGTTCTAATAAGTATTTTTATTTGCCTTAACTCTTCCTCTAATATATCTAGTCTTTGTTGTCGTTTTTCCATTACCTTCATTCTTTCTTGCTTTGTTATAATTCTTTAATATTGTTTGTGCTACCTTAGAATAATTCATATCTTTAATCCTTTTCTTTAAGCCTGTTAATAACCATCGTTGAAGTCCACCCTCCAATATAGTCTTTGACATCATCCAACACATCTGAAAATTCTGCCGTGATTTCATCGTAGGCTTTTCTAAACATTTCTGCTGATACTTTTTTAACATCTCCATTAGATTGAGTTGCTGATTTCTTATATGGATTAGCTGGCTTTTCTGTATTCTTATATGCGGTTGCTACGCTTTTCTTAGCTCCATCTTTACAATCCATACAAGTTACACGTTCTGGGAATTTCCCTGCAAAGCTTTTCCACTTATCATCAAGTGTTACTTCTTTACCACATTTTGCACATTTTGTTTTAATTGTCATTGTCGTTATCTCCTTTTACTAATAACATCCTTCTAATACTTAAGCCTTCTTTTTGATAATAAACTTCTCTCACTTCATAATAACATTTTCTTAACATTAAAGAGTAGAACTCTTTTTCTGAAATCGGTTTATTATCTCTGTAATATTCAGAAGACTCTTTATTGCCAATTATCATTTTTATCTCTGTTATTTTAACCATTTTTGTTACCTCTTTCTTAAAAAAAATAAAGCTGGTGTAGATAGCGTGAAGGATATTCTTGAAGTATGAGGTATGTTTACGAGGTTGTGTGATTATGAACAGATGCAACCCACCAGCAAATTGCAAAACTTTATTATGTTAATTCTTCTATCAATACCATAATAGCTGCACCAACGGCTACTCCTGCGATACCGCTTGCCGTTATATAATATAAATTTAGCCACATAGGGTATATCTCCTTTTAATTATTTATTTTAAAAATTAAACTCTATCAAAATACTAGGTAAGTCCGTTTGAAAAGAATAGTGTCCACGGTCGTTTCACTCCCTACCGCCCTATCGGGCTTGACTTATAAAAACTTTTCTATTCCCGATGAATACTCTGACTCGACCAACTTTGGGTCAAACTTATTCATCTCATCTAGATTAACAAACATAGTTCCTGCTCCATCCTTCGGTTTCTTATCACTGTCTATTACATCTAAGATTTTAACCTTATCATCCTCTAATTTAATTTGATAGTAAATCATAACTAATTTATTCTTTCCTTTCTATAAACATTATACTATATTAAAATCTAAAATTAAACCCATCCTGTTACAATTCTTTACTTCTTATCGCCCTAAATAAAACTGCTGGACTTGGGCAAGGTTCATCCTCCAGTATATTACTACATATATTAGCATACTGACTGCATATTAAACCTTTACTATCTCCTTCGCTACCATCTCTTAAAAGGAAGTCAACTATTGTATCTTTTCCATAAGGATAGAATAAATATTTCTCTAACTCTGGGCTATATAGATTACACGGGTAAAAATAATATTCAGTATTCTTTGTTCGTTCCAATCTTAAAAAGTCTTTAAATAAATATCTTCTTACTCCAGCTGGTATTCTTTTATAACCTAACCTCTCTGGAGCTGATGTACTCTCGTATAAAAACCGCCCATCAACAATCATAGCTACGTGCGATGGAACAAGTTCTTCATCATATTCTTTTGTCTTTGCTCGGATAACTCTAGATATAAAACTAGAACCAAAGCAAAATAGCAATCCCGTATCACTTTTACATATTAAAGCCTTCAGCATCTCAAGACTTAATAGCTCGGGCTGAGAAGGTATTTTATTTCTTTTCTTTTTAATCATAATTTTTCCTTTTTGTTTCCGTTTACAACTCTTTTTCAATTAATTCTAGTAACTGTTGTGTTGTATTTTTTTTCTTATTTATATTTCTAATTTGAATTGCAACACTACCTGCTGATGGATTACTATCTGGAATAAATTCTTTGATAACTTTTGCTATTATATTGTTAGATAACTTCAAAGGTAATAATGTTTTAATTATATTCTGTTGAGTTAATTCTATTTCTTCTCTAGTGAACTTATCAAACATTTTACCCATAATTTTATCAAGTATTTCTTTTGTAACCTCATCGTCTGCTATTGTCTTTCGTCTGGTAACTCCTGTCATATTCTTAACTCCTCCGTTGATTTACATATTCTGCTAATGGATAACAAGGGCAAGCCGTTGGAAATAAATCCCTATGATTAACCGCCTTGTAAACTCTTGGATACATTTTCTTTATCCATTTATATATCTCCACACAGCTAATCAATTGTTCATCTGTTGGAAACTCTTTACTGAAATTTCCTTCCAAACATACACCTATTGAGCAACTGTTGTTACCTTTGCAATGACTACCAACATATTGGATAGGTCTGCCTTGATATACTCTACCATCTTTTCTAATATAATAATGATAACCAATACCAGCCCAACCCTGCTTTAAATGTTGTTGATGTATTGATTGCACATCACCATTACCGCCTCGATGATGAAAGACTACCAGCAAAACCTTATTAGGATTAAGCTTGTTCATTTGTTTGAATGTAAAATTGTTTCTTATTACTTCCACCTTGTTTATCTCCTCTATAATTTGTATATCAATTGATTGATGATTGTTATTACGCTTAATAAAATTATTACTATAAATAAATCATCCATCATTTACTTATCCTTATTCAATCTTTCTTTTCTTTCTTTATTAAATACGTTTAAAGGCTTTATTATTTCTGGGTCGTATAAGGATATTAAAGCATAAAATATATTGCCTTCTTCTTCCTTAAATATGAGTTGATGAATTACTTCACCTTCATATTTTAATACAAACGTTTCTTTCGGTTCTTTAGTATTTACTAACCAATCAATCCCAGTAGTAAAGCCATCTTTATCTGTTACTGTTAATAAAACATATTGCATAATATTATACCTCCGATGGTTCTTTGGTATTTGTAACATCAAATGTATAATAACTGTCTTTATAACCATAAAATTTATCCCGTAAAGCAAACTTAATTACCTCTTCATAAAGATAAACTTTATCTAAATCTTCCAATGTTACACATTCTTTCGGCTCTTCCAGCCATAGAGTACTAATCTCTTCATCTTTATATTTATCATTTACAATATGAATATCAAAATAATCTCCACCATCTAAAATATAAATAGTGTAGTATTGATTGAATATATCTACATCTTCAGATTTTAAAACTTCTTTACCATATTTATACATATCTTATACCTCATTCAATTAGTTACACTATAAAAAGAAAAGGCTAGAACAGTCACGAGCTAATCTAGCCATATTATAATTTGCAGGTTAATTAAGCCTGCGTCCAAGAGAAAAGCGTTGTTAATAAGTTCTAATTAAATATAAATCTTCTTCTTCATTAAAAGCTACAATCCTATCATCTACTTCACTTTCAATATCCCATTGTTCAAAATCTTCCTTTTCGATAGTTGTTAAATTATTTACATAATCATTATCAACTATACTCATAATATTTAATTCGCAACCGTTAAAACATCCAGAATTAACCAGACCTTCGTAATAATCCCTATATAAATCTATTACAACTTCATCGCTTATCCAAAATTCAACTCTATCCAATAACATTTCTAATAATATATTTTCATCTATTGTAACTGTAACCATAATATAATACCCCGTACTAAAATTTATTATTAAATATATTTACAAGTTTTTAAGCTGGTGCTAAGTTATAATCTGCTATAATATATTCAGTATCTCTCACCCTATCTAAATAATATTCGTTGTCAAATGGCTTATAATTGCGTACTTTAGTACGTGGAATAAATTTAACTGATTTAATTTGCTTATTCCTAATAACAAATAACACAATCTGCGGAGCTTTCTCATCATTATTTAACCCTAGAAGTTTATAATAATCTTTTTCAAACATATAAGCCTTTATAATTAAACTTGGACTATAAATAGTCTTTTCAGTTATATCCATAATAATACATCCTTTCATAGTTTGTACACGTTTTGTAAGTAAGAGTTAATAAGTAATAGTTATATATAATACTATTTAATATATGTTCTACATTGTCTAGCTATTTGTTTACCTTCGATACTGTCCCAAGTTATAACTCTGTTATCTCTATCTTTTAAAGTTTGGTTATTGATTGCCCTTGTTAAAGCTGAGCAGCTTTCCTCAATTGGTACATCTTTTGTAGTAATTATATTACTAAATACTACACTTAAAACAAAGAGAAAACAAAATCCATAGAATACGCCTTTGCCTAAATAAATAAATATTTCATCTTTCATAATTTATACCCCTTTCATCTATTATTTACTTTATTAAAATACCACACGTTTTGTAGATAGTTAGTTATATAATAATATGATATTTAAATAAAATAAATATATAAATAAAACACTCCAGACCCTTCCTCATCTTGTATCTACTAGTTGCAATACTGCACGCCTTAAAAGTGGAATTAGTTCACGCATAGATTCTCAATTATTTTACATCGATGATTAACTATGTTCTCATTATGTCGATGGTTCTTATTTAATTGTTTAAGTTATTTAATTAACCTAAGTTGTTCGTTGCCGAACTTTAGTTAACTCTTTAACTTTATATTCTTATTATAACATATGTTAACTTGTTTGTCAAGTGTTTAGTTACATATTGTTACAATTAAAATATTATATTGTTAATGTACTTATGCAAGTTATCTATTTAACTTACATTATTATAATACATCATTATAAAATAAAATACATCCTTCTTCAGAACTATTTGTTTCTAGTTCTTTTGGATTATTTTTATCTAATACTTTAGTATTACTTATAATATTATTATAAGTTATTATATATATAAAGCTATAATTAACAAGTCAATCAATCCTTGTTGTTATAAGCAAGGGGGTGATACGTCGATATGCCCCCTTCCATTCCGCCCTCTTAAATGGGGTTTATACACTGAAACACGAGAGGTATATCTAGCAAATTAAGTTGAAAGGTTAATTATACGAATAATATATAATCCTATAGAATTAGTACATATAATACTAAAGAACTAGACATCCTTTTCTTTCTTTGGCGGAATTTTCTTTCTTTTGTATTAAACACATCTTATATCAAGTACTTTATTTACTTTCTTATAAAAAAACGTGTAAAACTCTTTTCAGTTATTATATCACTTTATTTATTCTATCTTATATATTAACTATACAAAACGTGTATAACTCTTAAAAGAAAATAAATCACATATCTAAGATATTGTATATACTTAATAACGAATAAGCCTTTAGCTTATGAGTACGAACTTTTATACTTTAATCATATAATTTATCAATAAAAGTGAGTAAACTGTTACTTATTCTAATATAATAATAATACTTATATTATTAGTCATTTTGACACCGAAAAATAACCCTTTTCCATGTCATTTTGATATGGAAATGAAAACAACGTTATAGATAATCCTCAACTTCTATATTACTTAAGTCCTCCACCATACCTTCTTCCTGTTTTCTCTTTTGCCAAGTAGTCATTCTTATATAACCTTCTTTAGCAGCTTTTTTGATTTCCTCTGGAGTCCTCTTTCCTTTTTCTGTATAGTTTGCTACAATAATACATTTTCTCTTGCATCCATTCTTGAGAACTAATTTTGTAATAATTTCTCTTTTCTCCATATCCTCAAGCATCCTTCTTAAGGTACTTAAACTAATTCCAAATAAAGCTGCGATATAATTCAATGTCCAAACCATTGCACCTTGTCTTAAAATCAAATTATAAATATGTTGTTCTACAAAATCTAATTGAAAAGTATCTCCTATCCAGTAAGGGCAAGATGCCCAAAACTTTCCCATTCTACTATCATTTATTTCATAATCCATTATTCTATTCCTCTATTATATTATCTTCAACAAAACGTGTATAAAACCAAGTGTTAGGTATAAGACTTATAAACATATCCCTCAACCAAACTTGCAGTAAAATCTCTTCTTTCTTTCGGAGTTCATTTACTGCTAGTTGAATATAATCACCGTTAGGAAGACAAAGCATATCTGCTAATTCTTCAAAGGTACTAAACTGTATCCAGCCTATTTCCTTGCAGATAGTTTGTATTTCCTTCCTAACATTATTTAATTGAGTTTTAGTTAATTTCTGTTTAGGAATGTATTTATTCTTCTTTCTTACTTCGTTTTTCATTTAGTTGTACCTTTACAACTTCTAATCTTATATCATCTGCAACGTCAAGAAATTCTTTATGAGAGACCTTTAATACGCTTCTATACATCCCGTATTTCTTTTCTAAGATAGAATATACCAATGAACTCATTAAGTCGCTTAAATAACCTAATCCTTCATAGTTAAATTTAATACATCTCTCGGCTTGAGATTTAGACTTAAATAATTGAGTACATTCGTTTAATTCGTCAAATCTACCATTTCTCGTAACATAGTAATCAGTCGCCAAGTCTTTTAGTGCGTATAAAATCATTTAAGTCCTCTCTTTTTACTTTATTCTTTTTCAACTTTGTTAAAATTTTATTCCATATGACGATACATAATTGTTGAGCTTTTTCTTTTGAAGGAGGAGCAGAAGTTATATATATCAGTCTTTCTGCTGATGCTACGACTTCTGGAGAACTCCTTGGAAGATTAAATCCACTATAACAATGGTCTTCTCCAAAACCTTTAAAGTCTTTATCGTGATAACCTAGTTTATTAGATATATCTGGATGTGCTATTTGTAATTCTGCTAGCCTTCTAGCAATCTTATCGTATTGCCAATCTTCTATTAAATTTGTATTATATTGATAATACAAGCAAGAATGAACTAATATCTGCTTTCTTCTTCTAAGTATTTCAGATTTAATATTATCAGTGTTTTGTTCAAATAAATTTAATTGCTTATTCATTCTAAATACCTATCAATACCTCTTTTCAAAAACTAGGATAGACTACAAAGACCCTTTATGTTACTCTTGATTTTTCTGGGTTGATAAGAACTTAGAATGAGCTTTATGTAATTTTTCTGCTCTTGCTAATTGTTCCTTTGATTTCGCATCAGACGGTTTCTGTTTATCGAAATCTATTCCAAGTTTTTCTGCACATTCTTTACAGTATTTCCAAGAAGGAGGTATTGTTTTTACTTTTGTCTTATCTTCATCAATCCACCCATTATTACATTCCTTGTTTCTACAAAAGTGGACTACATAATTCTTAGTCATCATCTTCCTCCTCGTTATCTACCATAAACCCCACACCTCCAGCTTTTTCTTCAGTTGCTTCATCCGCTTCACTGTGTTCTTCAACAAATTGAGCTATGGTTTGATATTCTTCAGATGTCATAACTACATAATTTTTCTTTAGATAAAGACACCCAAAGATAACCAGAATAATAGTGTTTATCGTACAAAGTAAAGTTGTTACGCTAATCATTTTTCGATGCCTCCTTAATATGCTAAGTTTGTTCTATGAACGAAAAAGATAACGGTTCATTTAAAGCTGAAAGAGCCGATAACAACTAGTTTTTCTGTTAAGACTTTTATTTTTCAATTGGTTTACTTAGTACTGCATACATTTTGTCAGCTTTTGATTTTTTAATTTCAATGTTAATAAAACCAGCTTCATTGGGTTCATTTTCTAGGAATTGTTCTACATTAACTCCTAGTTTAATAATGTCACCAAATTTTGTTTCTTGTACTTTTACGCTAACTCCTTTAGCGAAATCAATGTCATTTTGTTTTTTGTTCATTTTATTTTTCTCCTTATACTCTTATATATTGTTTTATATTATTAAGTAGCTGTCATAGTTTACTAGGATGCTGGCTCTGAACCTATGGCGTAAATAAATTTTATAGTAGTTACTGAACCTTCTGGCTGGGTATAGTAAAATTGTACCGTATCACCCTTTTTGCAAGGAATAAAAATGCTTGGAGTATAACCTAGACTTCCCCCCACCGTTACATCCGAAAGATTGTTAGTTACATTCAATAATTTAAGAGGATTAGAAGCTGCTCCATTATTTTCAGCTCTAACATACCCATCTGCGGGGGCGGTATAAGTCGTACCAGATGCACCCAATTCTAAATCAATAAATTTATCAGATGGCATAGCCATATGAGCCATATATTTATTATTTGTAGGTGATTTAGTCATAATACTATAGGCTTTATCGGCTGTAGATGCTTTATCATATTCTAAAACTCGTACATTATGGCTTAAAACAGTATACCCATATACACTCCCTAATATTACAGGGTTAAAAATAGTTGTGTCTTCTTGGTCTCCAACTACATATTCTTTACCGCTGTATTTTGCTATATTACTATAGTTATTGCTATCTCCTACACATAAACTCTGCCCTTTAAAAATATTAGTACCAGTAAAAGTATTATTCCCTGTCGTTGTTACGTCACCACTTCCACCAGCTAACAAGTCAGTAGTTGTTCCATCGGAGCTTTTAAATGTTAATGAACTAGGTTTAACTGATAAACCTTGAGTAAAGTCGGTTTTACTTGTACCAAGTTGGATGCCATCAGAAGAAAAGGAATACATTCCAAAAGTTTTATCAGTACCATCTGCGGTAATAAATTGATTTTGATTGCCATTACTTAAATCAATATGTGCTTCTCTTATTGGAGATGTACTACTATTCCATTGTCTTAAAACTATGTCATTAGCAAAGGTTTTTAGCCCAGTAATTTCTTGTTCTGTATCAGTAGTAACCATATTGGCTGATGCAGAACCA
>ERZ1035032.298-NODE-298-length-42454-cov-26.615651_pt1 | contig 42454 bp, 75 predicted proteins | sample MGYA00520693_ERZ1035032 | MGnify/ENA primary metagenome ERZ1035032 (study PRJEB33766, sample SAMN09781740) | gut metagenome | biome: gut microbiome | host: Homo sapiens | place: Madagascar | study: EMG produced TPA metagenomics assembly of the PRJNA485056 data... | reverse complement strand
AGAGGCTGCGCCCTGGTTGCCCGTGGCAGAGGCTGCGCCCCAGTCCCCCGTGGCATGCTCCGTGTCCTTTGGAGTGGCCCTCTCTTTTACGTACTCGATCTGCGCCTTTACGAGGCTCGCAATGCTCAGTTCCGCCTTCAGCTCCAGCCTGTTGCCCACTCGTTTCGTGTCGTCCCGTTTCTCAGCCGTCACGCCCTCCAGCTCTGCCTCAAAATAACGGCTCGTCGCCGGGGGATAATAATTCAGCACGTCCAGCGGCATCTCGCAGGCGTGCAGGCCGCGTTCGCAAAGCTTAACGCCTCCGTCTATCGTCACTGCCTTGCCGATCTCATACTGCAATCCCTTGCACCGCATATTCTTGTCGGTGCCCTTGTAAACTCTCATCTTGTCCTCCTCACACAAACGTCAGCACCGCCGCCGCCAGCACCCACACCACGGACGCCGTCAGGCAGCCCGCGCAGAACCCATCGATCCAGCGCTGCGTCTTGTTGTCAAGGGCCGGCATTGCCGCCAGCACCAACCCGCTCACCGCGCATACGGCTGCGGCTACCACCACCAAGTCCCGCATCATAATCACGCACCTTTCGATTCCGTCTCGACCTTCTCAAGGCCGACAAACTCCAGGCCGTTTTGGCGGGCGTAGAGCTGGCACAGAGTCGTCTTAATCTTCACGGGGTCAGGCTCTTCCAACCAAATAATTTTATATTCAAGCTTCTTCCCCATTGTATTTTCCTTTCCCCTGCGGTATAATAGCCGCAGGACACAATATCTTTTGCTGAGATTTTGTCCCTCGCCCTGTTCGGTCTGCTACACCGAGCGGGGCATTTTTCTTATTCTTCATCATCGGACCTCAACAGCTCGTCCAACGTACAGCCGTACAATGCGGCGATCTCCGGCAGCCGACTCACGCGCGGATTCTGCTGGCCGGTCTCCCACATGTACACTGCCGCGTCGGAGATATTCAGTTTCTCGGTCACCTGCTGGACGCTAAGACCAGCGGCCAACCGAGCACTTCGGAAACTCATCATTTCACCTCCAACTCTTTATGCAACCTTAACTAACTTTTAATTGACTTCGGCGGGGGAATGTGTTATATTTCCCTATGGAAGCATCAGTTTGGTATTTAGCTGGTTCGTCGCGTTGCAGACGGCGTACCATTTGCGCTTATACCATTCGCTTCCACCGCCCCACCGTCTGTTGCAGAGACGGCGGGGCATTTTCGCTTGTTGCAGAAGCGGGGAAATTGGTGTTGCAGATCACCAGGCCCATTCCCCCGCCGAAGCCAACCAAAAATCAGTCCCGTGTTGCTTTGGCTTTCGCTAGGGTTTAATCGTTTCCTCAAGCGCCTCGATAAGCTCCTTCTCACTCACGCCGTACATCCTTGCCAGCTTCTTGTGGTACTTCCGCGCCGGTCGCCAGTCACCCAGCTCCCAATGCGTCACGCAGGACAAGTCAACATTCAGCTTTTTCGCTACCTGTGCGCGGGTCAGACCGGAAAGCTCCCTTAGCTCTCTCAATGTCAATTTGTGCGTCCTCCTTTCAATGTGAGTGTTCATTGACTGCGGCGGGGAAATTTGCTATACTGCTAAATCTATGGCGTCCAAACCATCGAAGGCGTTGGCAAGCAGCAAGTCCAGCAAGACAACAAATTCTCTGGCGGCATCCGCGCTTTCGAACCGTCGGTCTAAGTGACCGGCGTACCGCTCCGATGTTCGCGCATCGGGGCGGTTTCTTTTCCCCGCCGCAGTCAATGTGAGTTTTCACTTGACAAACGAAACCGCCGCCGCTATCATGTAAGTGTCAGCCAACAAAATATCGGTTATAAAACCCGCATAAAGGATTTTTCTTTGGGGGTTAGGTTTTTTGTTGCCTAAATGATAACTCATGAGATTATTATAACTAAGCTTTTCGCAGTTGTCAACCTTATAACTGCCATAATCTCAGTTTTGTTAATATGAACAAATCTTGTGTCTCGTTTTATACGTTTCGAGGATTCACTATGCCGAATGAATTCAAAATGCCATTTTTTAAGTCAAAACGAAACGCTCTCGCTATTGACTTAACCTTAACTGCAAAACACGCCGCAGATTGTGCCAGCAAAGCGCGGACCATATCAGAATTTTTCCGCAACTACGACGTTGTTCTTGACTGTTTTCATAAGCTGTCGAAAATGAACGGTAAGGTATCTAGCGTCAAAGGGAACCTGACCGCAGAATATTTCAGACTGCAATCCGAGTTCCAACAACACTTACACGATGCTATAGATCGAAGTGGTGACGAAATCATTTCCAAGTACAAAACCCTATATAAATACGATGACCCACACATAGAAAAAGAGATTTTAAAATTTAATCGAGATATAGCCGAATACTCAGACCGATTTGATAACAAAAGTTCAGAATTTGCGAGAGCAAAATACAATTTTGTATGCCATTCTTGTAATATGGGGGACTTGCTTGAGCAAGACTTGAATGTTGGAATAGATAACTTTGATGATCTTTTTGTACCAGCAGTAGATGCCGTTCTCACATCGGGGCAAGCATCCGTCCATTTTTTGCAGAAAAATTTCCAAGTAGGATATGCAAGGGCAGCAAGGATTCTATATCAAATGGAATCCGCCGGAATTATTAGTCCTTTTGCTGGGTCTGATCTTAGAAAGATTTTGATAACACATGGCATGTGGGAACGTTGCAAGTTGAAGGCCAACGCCGTCAATGCTCCAAAGCAGTCTGAAATCTTTTTCAACGGAATAGACGGGATGGACGGCCATAAATTTGAATATTGGTGTGCTGATTTACTGCGAAAGAACGGCTTTGTAAATGTTGAAGTAACACAGGGTAGTGGAGACCAGGGCGTTGATATTCTTTCTGAAAAAGATGGAATACGTTACGCTATTCAGTGCAAGTGCTATTCCTCGGATTTGGGCAACAAGCCAGTGCAAGAAGTCAACTCCGGTAAACTTATTTACCATTGCCACGTTGGCGCGGTAATGACGAATCGCTTTTTTACGTCTGGTGCAAAACAGGCGGCGGATGCAACGGGTGTTTTGCTCTGGGACAGAAACAAGTTGATGGAATTTATAAAAAAGTCTTGCGAAGGTTGATTTTGTGAAAAGAAAAACTGTTGCTGTTAACTGCGAAACAATAGTCCCCAAAATAAATGAAAATGGGTGGAGCGACGCTTCGTTTTCACGGCTTGTCAGGAAGTATCCTTCTTGGTTCAGTGAAGTAAAGAGAGGAAGAAATCTTCCGTCCCCCGAAGAAGCCGCTCGTATGTGCGTCCTGCTGAAAACCACGCCGGACGAAATTCTGGTGGAACAGAACGACATTGATTTGGTAAATGCGCTGCTCGATAACGAGATGGCAAAAGAAAAAACCCCCGATCCGAAGATCGAGGGCGTGACAGATACGCAAAAAGCAGCCATTGATTTTGTTTTGACCTTGCCACCAGAAAAATTAAGGAAATTTATTAAATTGGCCCAGGCAGTCTTTGAGGACGAACAACATGATTGACTGGACTGAAATTTGGGCTTACGGAACAGCGGTAAAGTATTGTGATGATGTTTGATAAGACAACGTATAAGTTGCTAATTGCGCTATACAAAAAAGGGCAGCTATTTTTAAAAGAAATTAATGCCATTACTGGAGAGTGCGAAGAAAAAGGGCAAAGCCAATATATTACCGCCCTGTTAATTGCAAACTACATTTCCATCGTAAGCAAGATTACCACAGAAAATGGAATAAAGGCTGAACAAACTATAGGCTATAAAATCAATATTGAGGGGAAAGCTTATGTTGAACAGCGCCGCCGTGATGGGCGAAACTTTTGGGTGCCGTATGCCATTACTACGTTTATTGCTGTATTAAGTTTGATTATAGCGCTTATGCAGTCAATCTCCTATGGATGCGTATGTTGTTGCGGATTTTGAAAAGTCTTTGCAAGGGGCGTCAATGTCGCACCCAATGACATTGGGGGGGAAATTGCCATACTGATGCCAAACGGCGTGTGCGCACCCAATACACACAAGGCCGCAGCATTTTTTTAAATTATTTTCATCGGACAGTTTTAGGGTGTCTTCCAATGCATTTACTTTTTCTTCTAAATATCTGATGCGCTTTTTGAGCTGCGATCTTGTTTGAAACATTCCGAACACCTCGCCAAAATTGGATAGCAGATCCTTAATAAAAGTCAGCTTGTCTCTTTTCTCCTTCTTTCCAAAATAGTTCAAGTTCCCCGGAAAACAGGTTTCTCGCCATTCGGTAAAGTTCTGTCATTGCGGTCTCGTGATCCATACCTTCGCACTCCATGCCGATTTCGTACTCAGTGCCTTTTCCTTTACTTATTGCCCAAATTTTCATTTCAGATCCTCCATGATTTTTTGAAGTTGTTCGTCAGATAATTTTTTAATTAGTTCGAAAGCTTCTTCCAACATTTTTTGATACTCTATTGTATCAAGTTTTGCGTCATCATACAACATCGTGCTTCCCTCCGTCTGGTTTGGCTCAGCGTGTGATTATTATATATATACTCGGTAATCGAATTTTGTTGTTATATAGCATACAACAAAAAGTCTGTTGCCGAAATATCGTCTCGTTGGCGCGGTGGAATACAGCTGATCAATATAGTTCGCCCACGCCTTCCATGCAACAAACGGCGTGGGCGTTTTGCCGTATTTTTTTCGGCCAGCAATTTCGTAACACAACCGTACTCCAAACTTCGTTGTATTTTCAATCGCCAAAACTTGCGAAACCACAGGTTTTCTGGTGGTTGGTTTTTGCTATTGAGACACCCGAATGTCGGAAAAGTTAGGAGGGCATAAATGAATATCCAGGAGTTGTGCAAAACCCGCAAAGATGCGCTGAAGCTCACATATCAAGAAATCTCAGATGAATCCGGCGTTCCAATTTCCACAGTCCAGAACTTTTTCTCGAAGATGTCTAAGGCCCCCTCCATCTATACCGCAGCGCCGATTTGCAAATCCCTCGGGATATCTCTCGACGAAGTGTTCGGAATTTCCGAACACATGACCCCGACCGAACGAACATTGAAAGCTCGAAACGACGAATTGGAACGGCATGTTGACGCAAAGGCAGACACCATAGAAATCATGCGTCGCGGTGTGCGCATCCGAAACGTCGTTATTTTTATTATGTTTTGCATCATCGTGTTTCTCGCCATTTGGTGCGTGTACATTGATATGCACTGCCTAAACTATGGATTCTGGAGGAGATAAGATGAGGGCTGCATTATATATTCGCGTGTCAACGGAGGAGCAGGCCCGGCACGGCCTGTCCCTCGCAGAGCAAAAAGAGTCGCTGGAGCGATACGCGGAAGCGCACGAAATGGAGGTTGTCGGGATCTATGAGGATGCCGGGATCTCGGCCAGAAAGCCGTACAAAAAGCGACCGGCGCTGCTCAGACTGCTTGAGGATTGCAAGAGTGGGAAAATTGATACCATCCTGTTTATTAAGCTGGATCGGTGGTTCCGGAATGTCGCTGGATATTACGACGTACAAACGCAGCTTGATAAGTACGGCGTGACATGGCAGGCCACCAAAGAGGATTATGAGACACGGACGGCGTCCGGGCGGTTAAAGGTTAATATTATGCTGTCGGTCGCCCAGGACGAAGCCGACCGGACAAGTGAACGAATTAAATTCATAAACGAAGGGAAAAAAGCTAAAGGAATACCTGCCGGGTCAAAAACCCCACTCGGGATAACGATCAAGGACGGACGATATGAGATAGACCAGGATACAGCGGAGATTGCTGTGGATATGTTTAGTGCCTATATCAAGCTGAAAAGCACTCTCGCACTCAAGCAATATATGTTTGACACCTGGGGTATTTATCGAGCGTACAACAATTACAAAAACGCAATAACAAACCGTCTGTATATCGGAGAAGTATATGGGATTGAAAACGCATTCCCGGCGCTTATCAGCATACATGACTTTGAGCTGGCCGGAGAAATCATGAAACAGCGGAGCCAGCGCTGCTGTGGCATGAGGAAAGGTAATGTATATCTGTTTTCGGGTATATTGCGTTGTCGCGAATGCGGGAAAATAATGCAGTCTAACGTAGTAAAGGGTTATAAATACTATCGGTGCAGGACACAATTTAGAATGGATGCACAATGCGACCATCGCCAATACGTTCGAGAGGATGTGCTGGAAAGTTACATGCTGAACAGCATTGAACAGATGGCCGCAAAATATCACGGGCAGTACGATGAGGCAGAAAAAAAGCCCGCAGTATCTGCGGACAAAATCAGAAAAAAGATGTCGAAGCTTAAAGACCTATACCTTGCTGATTTAATAGAGCTGGACGAATACAGAAAAGATTATGAGGATTTAAAACAGCAGCTATCGCAAATGGAACCGCAAAAGCCAAAATATTTTGACCGCGACGCACTCCATAGAGAGATTGAGGAATACCCAAACCTATCCCCGCAAATGAAAAAAGAATTCTGGACCAGAACAGTAAAGCGGATTGAAGCAGACAATAACGGTGCGTTTTTTGTTTTGCCTCGTTAGGTATATTTTATGTTTCCTACACTGAACATTAAATATGCCTAACAACCCCCGCCTAAAAAGGCGGGGGTTGTTTTATTCGAGCTTCCGCATAACGTTGTTATAAATGCGCTCATTCACAACTTTCAGGCTGTCCATAAGCTCGTCCATGATCTCCCACGCCTTTTCCTGTGAGACTTTCGATACGGCGCGTAAGAAATCGCTGTCACCGTATGTTTCAACGCTGGCCGGCGAGGGTGCTGCGGAGTATGCCATTGGCAAAGCCCTCTCTTTGTCGCCGCTTTGCTGGTCACGGATGGCATACAGCACAGCAAGGCGCTCATAATTTGTCCAGCTCGATTCTTCCGTTTCAAGACGTGCTATCCAGCGATTGACCTCATTTTCGTCGACCATAGGGGCTCACCCCCTTTAGCCCTCAATCGTGTCCATGCAACGCTGGATGGCTCTGCGGATGCTTTCGTCGTCGGCGTTATCCAGCATTTCCTGCAACTGACGTTTCATGTTGTCGATGCCGCCGTCACGGGAATAGTGGCCGCGCACATAATGCATGCCGCGTCTCGCGTTGGACATATCCCGGTCATAAGCGCCGCGCATACTCGACTGCCAGTCTCCGTCGCGGGAATAGCGCTGAGAATAGTCTCCGTCGCGGGAATAGCCGTCATCTTCCATCATTTCGATCTTGTCGATATTTTTAATGGTGTCGGTCAGTTTGTGCGCAATTTCGAGGTCACCCGCGCCAAGCTCGCCCTTACGTGCCAGCTCGTCGAGTTCGTCGCACAGCATATTGCGCAGATCATACATTGCTTTCTTGCTCATGTCCATTCTCCTTTCAGCTCACGCGGTCGATTGTCAGATTACTATTGGTAAAGTTGACCGCCTCCGCGCTGGTGTTCTTTGCCGCGACGGTCACGCAGCAGCCGCGCGGCACTTCCACGATGGCGCTGACGTAGACGTTAAAATAGTTTTCCACCGCGGCAGGGGTGACGGTTGCCGTTGCGCCGTTGAGCGCTTCACCGTTGACAGCAAGTGCCGTGGTGATCGCACCTACCGTTCCGCCCGTGGGGACGGCGATGTTCGCGCCAAAGCTTACCTTAAAGCGCGCCTTGCACTGCTGCGTCAGCCCGCGCAGCGTGACAAGCCCACTGCCCTCGCGGTGGACGATGCAGGGCTTGCCGCAAGCCGCCGTGGAGACCATTGGCACATTCTGACCGGCGGGAACGGTGACGATTCCGGGGTTCACATATTCAGCCATATATTTCAGTCCTTTCTAAAAATACAGCGGCAGGGCTATTGCCCCGCCGCGTTGTTGTCAGTATCGGCACGGGGCCGACCATTTTCGTGAGATCACGAAAAAGCTACGCTATGCAGTTGTCAGGAGCACCCGCATCCCGTGTAGCTGCCGCCCGCCCACGGATTACAAGACTGGTAACTGGGAATGGGCGTGGGCCGCAGCTGGGAGATCAGGTAGTTGTTCTGGGCGGCCTGAGACGCCGCCAGCTTCAGCCCCTGGTTCTCGCTCTGAAGATCCTGCAGTTTGCTCTGGGTCAGGAAGTCCAGGATGGCCCGGCTGTTCTGGTTCTGGTTGTCGATGATGTCCCGGGCGGCGGTGTTTACCGTGTTCCGGGTATCGCAGGCCTGGGTGGCCATGTCGTACCGCACCTGGGCAATGGCGGCCCGGTTCTCGCAGCAGCATTCCTGGTTCTGCATCTGCATTGCAGTCAACTGCTGCATGAGGGCCGCCTGCTGGTTACTACGGGAAAGCTCAGCCTGCGCAAAGCCGTTTGCCATCGCCATGTTGGTGCCGTTGACAAGCTGGGCCTGCTGGTAGAAACCATTGCAAAGCCCATCGTTTACCCCGTCAATCTTGCGTTCTACATTGGCGAAGTCAGAGGTCAGCACATAGCCGTCCACTACGCCGCCAGATCCACCGCCGTTGTTGCCGAAGCCATTTCCCCAGCCACCTGCAAAGATAAACAGGAACAAAACAATGAGCCACAGAGCGCCGTTGTCACCCCAACCAAAGCCGCTGGATCCGCCAGAGCTTGTTGGGGTCACAGGCATAGTTAGCATGGGACCGCCGTCAGAAGAAAGAGACATAGAAAAACTCCTTTCAGTTTTTTATTATCAAATCGTGGCCACGATATTGATTAACCTAATGATTGAGTAAACACCTTGCTTAGTTGTTTGCTTAAGTTAGTCCTTTGCTTGCTTATTTAAGCAAGCCCTGAAACTGCTTTGCCATTTCTTGTAGCTGGTTCAATTGCTGCTGGCTCATTCTGCCGGACTGCAAAAGTTTCTCAACCTCGGCTTTCGGATCCCCCTGGAACGAGGACCGAAACTGATTGAACTGTTGCATCATCTGCTGGAACCGGCCTACCGGCGTGTTCCCGCCGCCCAAAGCGTTAAGAAAGGGGTTAGCCATCTGCATTGTCCTCCTTTGCCTTCTTGCCCTTCAATTCGCCCACAAGTGCCGCCAGTGCATCAAATTCTTTTCTGGTAACAAACTCCACGTCATTCTTATGCGACGCTGTACGGGGCGTTTCTGTGCGTTCTACGAGGTCGTATATTTTAAGCGATGGTTTCCCGCTGGCGTCCGCCTGTTTGAGGTACACGGTGGGCGCGGAGCTGTCCCACAGAGCCACGGCAGCGTTGGGCGCAATCATCCAGTTCCGGGCCTCCTGTTCGCCGCTGACCCACTGCACACCGCTCTGCGCTACCGGATTCTGCGGTGGCTGCGGTGCCATCATCGGAGACATCTGCTGTTGACGGAGCTGTGCCAGGTTATCCGGCATGGGCTGTGTGTAATAGGAATTCTGCCCTCCGTAAGGTGTGTACGCCATTTTAGTCATCCTCCTTGACCCAATAATACAAGATGTTCTCGTTGCTGCTGTCCCAGCTGTCCCATATCACGCCGTCGCGGACGCAAACCACATGGCCGGACAGAGCCAGGATATAGGTTCCTCCCGGGTGATCCTTAGCAAACTGCCCAACCGTGTAGCAGTCCGGGCAGGTGTCCGGTACTATGTACCGCCGGTATCCGATGCTGCGGAGATACCGTCCCCAGCAAGCGTTAGCTGACGGCATATCCCCGTCCAGATACCCTTGGATGCAGAGGCGCAAGTAGACCTCGCCCCATTCCATCCCGGTAGCTTTAGAGATCGCCCGCACGGTGCAATCACCCACATTTTTCCCGCATGGGTTGGGGTTGAAAAAGCTATACATATTCCCTCCGGTCGTCGTATAACAACTCGATCAAGCGGACGTAGTGCTCTAATTCTGCTGGATCGCTGTGCTGTGCGATGATATCTCGAGCCATATCTTCTGGATAGCCGCAGGCCAAAAGCCGCTCATACATCGCCCCACCTTCTTTCTGTTTTTATCATACAAAAAAACGGGCGCTTAAAAGCGTCCGAAAAGTGTAAGGGAAGTGCCATCAAAAAAAGAGCACCGACTAAAAGTCGATGCTCTCTCTTTGGCCGTCTGCAATTTTACGATATGCCCTGCGGCGATACTTCTTGATCGTGTCCGGCGACAAATTAAGTTCAAAGCCTACCTGTGCGCAGGATTTCCCCCGGACATCGCACTCAATGATGCACGCAGTCTCGTCCGGAGGAAGATCGAAGGACAGAACATAAGAAATCGCACGCTGTGGGGCCATTGATGATAGATTCTCTCGTAACATCCTGTGCTGAGTGTCCATCCCGACACCGCGGCTTGCAGAACGCTAAAGCGCGGGGAAGTGTTGCAGACATCCCGCCGTTTTCCTTTCCGCGCTAAAATGCGCTTTTTATTCTTGCAGCGCCTTTCTTGTCGCCGGGCCGCAGCTGCCGTCGGGCACCAGCCCCGCGCTCACCTGATACGCCATTAGGGCCTCCTTGGTCCCCGGGCCAAAGCTGCCATCAATCGCGCAGGCAAAGCCCCGGTCGTTCAGTTCCCACTGGAGCCACCGCACGCCCTCGCCCCGGTTGCCCTTGGCCAGCGTTTTTGTGGGGGCGGCGTAGGGGTTGCCCCCAAAGGTCAGCACCGTGCAGATCCGCCGGTTGCCCGCCGTGCATACGGGGGTCTTGCCGCCCACCCTCAGGATGGTGCTGCCGCCCCCGTCCAGCTTGATGGCCTCCCGCAGCCCCAGGGCCGCCAGCTTTTTGGCCCCCTCGCCGCTGGCGATCAGGTTGCCCGTGGTGGTCCTGAGCGCCACCACCGTGATCCTGCTCCGGTCCTGGCCGTACCCGGCGAAGATGTGCCAGGTGGCGTACAGGCTGGACGCCTCCCAGCCCTGAGCCTTTGCTGTGGCCCAGCTCACCGCCTTGCCCTGCCGCAGTACGGGCACGCCCGCAATGGCATAGGCGCAGCCCTCCGGGGGCGCGCTCACCTCTCCCATGTCCGACAAATTGCCCCGGACAAACAGGGTGGTTTCCGTCCGCCCCGGCTCAGCATAGACCAGCTTGCCGCCGGACACCTTGCCCCGCTGGGCGCAGTAGTGGTTGACCCACTTGTTGTCCGTCGCCATGGCCGCCACCGTGTGGCCCACGGGGAGGGTAAACTTGTCGCGGCCCTCGTTGTAGTTGCCAAAAAATCCGGCGTTGCAGTAGTTGCCGCTGTACGCCGTCTTTTTGGCCTTATCCACCAGCCGGACAGCGAAGTCCTTGACCGGCACCTCCACAATGTGGGCCCCGCCCCTCTTGGTATAGCTCATCCGCTCCCGCACCTCCTTGCGCTCCGTCAAGTCAAATACCTCTACCAGCGCCGCCAGCAGCCCGTCCGCCACCTGCGCCGCGAAGTACGGCCCCATGATCACAGGCACGTCGGTGCTGGAATCCATAAATCCGCACTCGATCAGGATGGCGGGCATTTTCGTCCGCCGGAGCACATACAGGCCGCGCTCCATCATGGGGGTGGCCCGGTTACCCACCAGCCCCGTCCGGCTCACCACGGCCCCGTAGGCGGCCCGCTGGAGGGCCTTACTTTTAACCTGACAGCCGGGGGCCGTGTAGACCACACAGCCGCCCCCGCTGCCGCCCTTGATACCTGCGTTGTGGTGGATAGACAGGTAGACGTCGGCGGGCCAGCCGTTGGCCGCCGCCACCCGGTCCCCCAGGTCGATCAGCTTGTCCCCGGTCTTGTCGTCCACCCGGAGGATTTGGCAGTCATACCCCGCCAGCAGCTCCTCCAGCTTGTCCGCCACCCGGCGGTTAAGCTCCCACTCTCCCGTCTGGGCGGGATCCAGGGCGGCTAAGCACCGCCGCCCCGGCGTCCCCTTGAAGTGGCCCGCATCAATGGCGATTTTGAGCATACAATCACTCCTTGCTCAGCTGCTTGCCCACCTGGTTGATGCCCGTGGCCGCCAGGCCGCTCACAATACCCACCGCCACGGCGGTCATGTAGTCCGTGGCCGGGAAGCCCTCCAGCCCCAGATACAGGCCCACGGGGCCCAGCACCGCCCCGCACAGGCCGCAGGCGATGGGGATATACTTGTCCTCCATGTGGGGGATGGCCTTGACCACCATGCCCACCAGATAGCAAATGACTGTGATAGCCGCCACAGAAACAATGCCAAAATCCATATTATTCCGCCTCCTTTGCGTCCTCGGCGTCCTGCTCCTCGCAGGCCAGCACGACTTCTTCCATCACCGCCAGATCCCGGGCGGCGTAGGCCTCCACTAGCTCGTGGTAGTGCTTGCCCAAAAAATTGCCCAGGGCCCGCTCGTCCATGCCCTCGGGCAGGGGCTTGGCCGCCATGAGCTTGGCCATGCCGATCAGCAGATCGTGGTCGTGGTTGCGCTCCGTGACCTCAAAAATGTTGTAGATGTACTCAGCGTTCATTTTCGGTTACTCCTTTCATATCCTGCTCCAGATCCTGGAGCCTGTGGTTGATCACTTTGATCTGTTCCTCTACCACCGGCATCCGCCGGGCGAAGTTGTTGTGCTCCCGGACCTCCCGGGTCAGCTCGTCCAGTCTGGCCTCCGTCACCGCCTGTGTCTTGCTGTTGGCGATGATCACCCCCAGCAGGGTCAGCCCCCCGGTGATCACCGCACAGATGATCGTCTCTGTCATTTCTGTCTCCTCTCCCACCACCCGGGCGGTCTTTATTTTTCGGCGCCCACCAGCTGGTCGAACTCCTCCTGGCTCAGCCTTCCCGCCGCCAGCAGGGCCTCCAGCCGCTCCCGGTCCCAAAGGCGGGGGTAGTATTTCCGGGCCAGCTCGTATACCGTCATAACGTCACCCCCATCATGGCGGACAGAAAGTCCACGTCCGCCCGCAGCTGCTCCGTCTCCGTGGGTTTCGGCTCGGGAACAGGTTCAGGTTCCGGTACAGTTCCCGCCGTTATAGCTGTGACAGTCTGTCCGTCCACCTCGATATTGACAAAAGGGAACGTATCTGGAACGGTCAGGCTTTCAGGAATGACCGCCCAACCGTCCGGGACAGTGTTAAAACTGCCTTGCTGATTCCGGTGTGCTCCGTTGTCCAGAGCGGAAATCTCAATGATTTTCATAGCGTGTCACTCCTTTCTTAGCCGATGGCGATATACCCGTATGTAGTAGCTGCGTCATTCGCCTGAGGTGTCGATCTAGCATCAGTTGTATACCACTGAACCGTATTCCCATAAAAAGAATAACTAACTTTGTATCCCAATGTATAAATCTCACTACCCCATACGAGACCACCACCAGAGGTTCCTAACCCGTTTGTGAAACACATCCAGTACTTGGAAAGTGTGCCATTTGTAGACGGCTTTATAAGTACGATTTTTGGCTCAAACTCAAACGTCAGACTGTTCGGGTTATTGATTCCATACGTTCCTGTGCCAACATAGGAGCCAGTTGCGATTTTCGAAGCCGTCACGGCATTGTCGAACGGGATGCCCAGATACTCGTACTCGTAGCCGCCGCTGGTGCCGCTGTCGGGATATGCGGAGCGAGTGGAGGACTGGAGATATTCCCAGTCGCCAGGTGCAGTTTTTTCGGTCGAGATTTTCATTGCAGCCGTGGCCAGATAATAATCCTCGCCGTTGTTACTAATGGTAGCCCCGTTTGGGATAAAATATAGAGTGTTTGCAAACATAACATCTGCACCAGTATTGGGATGCCTCATGTTTTTGTCGCACATATAATACGACCCAATCAAAGGATCAAAAACACTTGCATTAGGAGCTCTCTGTGTGGTAAGTGTTTGGGGGTTGTCAATGGTAACTGTCCCGTCAGCCTGATTGATGGTGACAGAGCTGCCGTATGTGTAAGTAACCACAGAGCTATAACTCATGTAGATAGTTCGCGGAGCAGAAATGCTGGTTTCTTGCAAGACATAGTGCCCAAGATCTCTCCTTCTCCACCAATACTGCTTATACTTTCCCAGCTCCGCCAGCACATCATCCGGCACCGCGCCCGTCCCCAGGCCATACAGCGCCGCCGTGGCGTCCTTCAGCAGCGTGGCCTTATTCAACGGCGTGCCCAGCTGCAAGGGCTTGTCGGCTCGCTCTATGTCATAAGTGTTTTCCTGCCCGGATACCGGGGTCATTGTTACCCGACCAGGGTAAGTAGGCTCTCTGTCCTGCATGATCTCACTCCTTTACACTTCTCCGGCGTACAAGTCGCCGGAATAAAACCACGCCGCCGCCATCCGGGTCAGCAGCTCGTCCACGTCAAGTAAAATTTTCTCGATGTCGTTGGCCTCCTTCCAGGTCAGCCCGCTTGCGCTGTCCGGCGTGGGCGGCGTGCTGGCCATCACGGCGATGGCCCCCCGCAGGGTGGCCACGTCCCGCAGATACGCGGCCATTTGCCCCGCCGTGGGGATGTCGTTGACCGTCCAGTCCTGCTTGGGGGTTACCGTCACGGCGTAGCCGTAGCCGTTCAGCCGCCCCGCCACATAGGCCACGGCAGCGCCCACTCGGTTAAGGTCGCTGGCGTTGTAGGCCCCCTTCAGGTCGCTGGCCCACTCCGTTTGTTCCGCCTCCGTCGCCGTCCCGGCGCTTACCCGGGCGGCCAAAGCGGCCACCCGGTCAACGTCGGCCTGGGTGCGGTTGGTGATCAGATTAAGATCCATAGCCCTCACTCCTTGTCCCAATACACCACCACGCAGCCGTGAGCGCCCTGCTTGCCGGCGGTGCCCTTGCCGGGGTAGGCCGATACCCTCCACCGGGTGGTGGTGGAGCCGTCCTCGTTTACTTTGGTCTCCCTCTTGCGCTGGTAGTAAATCATACCATCACCTCAATTTCGGCCGTGGTCAGGTTTGACAATGTAATTTTTGCAGATGTGAGGCTCCCAGTCATATCCTGGCCCCATGGAGTCGGTACGGTAATGTAGTCCAACATATTCTGATCTTCCCATACAATGCTGGTCTCCACAGTTTTTCGTCGCATCCAGTAGTCATACACCCGCTTTGCAACAGTCTGGGCATTGCTGGCATTGACCAGCGTAGCATCTTGCACGGTTTTGATGTTCTGTTTGTCGGACGCTGTTACATTTGGGTTGTCAATGCGTACCGTCCCCGTTGTGTGTACATATTTCACACCATTTACAGTGATTACCTCATCCCCGGAGTTGCCGGTTCCTTGGGTATAGGTGTGGTATGTAACGATGACCGCGGTAACAATAGCTTCCTGCTTTACGCTTCCGCCCTCAAACACATCCCGATCAGGCAACGCGGTAGGATTTTCGTATTTTGGGGCAAAGAAGCGGATTTTCTTTGTTTTGCTGGTGTCTACCGCTGCGCCGACGATAAAAGCCGCCTGCTGAAGTGCTTCGCGCCTGGTTCCGTCTGGGATATAACCTTTGATTTTCGCACTGGCAAGGGTGGTTTCAATGTCAACCTCAAATGCGCCGCTTACAATCTCATTGACCACAGATAAAAACGACGTGTCTGCGGTATACATTTTCCCGGGCCACTCGTAGTTGTCCAGCACACCCAAAGCGTTCTGGCACTCTACGGAGTAGTCACCCACACCGGTCCGCTCTGGGATGTTGTCAACGTAAAACACGCCGATCAGTTTGTTATTGTGGTATGCTTCTACCGGTTGCTTGAGCTGAAAAATGTACTCTGTGTCTGAATTGCTTTTCAGTTCCCAATCCAGGTAATTGATGGCAAGTTCGGCAGAAATTGGGTTGACATCCTGCTGAATGGTTACGCTGCCAATCTCCCCGCCTTGGAACTCCCGGATGATGCCGAACACGATTTGATCTAACCTTGCTCGGCGCCGCGGAAGGGATGTTTTGTCCAGTGAGATATCCACTCGGTTAAAAGCAGATACCGTCTTTTCGCAGAAATAAATGGCGCTGTCAGGTGTAAATACTTGAGACGCAAGCTGCGTTTCCCCTTGATACCAAGCGACAGTCACCTGCTTGCAGTAGTCTCCTGTATCCGGAGAGAACTTCAGGGAAATGCCAAGCGTGGTGTAGTTGCTATCAAAATCGATCCGTATTTTGGGCGTTTCGGAGAATCCACAGTTTTCATTCGAAATCTCAGAGGATAGGAATGCAATGGCCTGCCCATCGTATACCATGTGGGTACCGTTAAGCCGCCAGAAATTGTGCTCTAAGATGCACAGCGGCGGAGTGTTTGCACCAGAAGGGAGCAGTGATGTATCAGACAGGCCATGTGCGCCGGTTGCCGTTACTGTGGCATCCTCCTCCGCCCCAACGGCAACATCCCGATAAATCAGTTTACTGCTCATGCAGGCACCCTTTCAGGGGACATGGCTATGAAGTTGATCTCCAGGCCGTCCCACTTGCTGTAATCGTCCGTTTTCAGCATTAGGTTGTCAGCGCCGCTTGTGACGTATGCTTTAAACTGTTTCCACCCCTGCCCATACGGGACTTTGATAGTATGGCTTGCAGAAGGGGAAGAAATAATCTCATACAGCGCATCATATTGCGCAATCGAGGCATTAGACTGGTCGGGTTCAATTTTAAGAGTGTAATTGTAGTATGTCCCGATGATATCCCTGCGCATTTCTCCCGTCTGGACGCGCCCAGTATTCGGGCCGTCCAGTACGGAAAAAGAGCGCTTCAGGCTGACGACATGCACTCGGTCATACTCAACACCGTCAATAGAAATTCCGCTCATATCGTCCTCCTTATGTCAAAGATACGCCTACACGAACATTTTCCTGATTGCCAACATCAACAACGGCACGGCCAAGCTCACGACGGTCGAGCATCAGAATGATAGGCCGATTACTCCCGTCCTTGCCCTGTTCCGCCAAAGCTTGCCGGAACGCCTGAACGATGGTCTCCAAGGGAGCTTCAACGTTAGTGCCGGACTTCTGGTCACCCAGTACAGCCAGGAACTCCCGGTTCGGGGGAATGACGGCACCTTGGGCCAGTTGTGGAATGGGAAACGGATCAGCAGGTTTAATATGAGGGCTCCAGCTTTTACCACCAAGCCCGGGCACCCAGTCGGGGACAGAAAAAGAAATGCTGTTGATTTTGTCGATCAGCCAGTTTAAACCCCGGATGATAAGGTTGATAACGCTGCCGACGATGGTCAAAACCGCGTTCAGCGCTCCTTTCACCATCTTTTTTAAGCCGTTCAGCATTTTATTAACATCCTGGTTGATAAGTCCGTCGATGAACTCAGCGACGCCCGCAAAGATGTCTTTAAAATTCTGCATCAGCTGGTCGCCATTGCCCACCAAAACAGTGATAGCATAAAGGACGGCCATAATACCGGCCACTAAAGCTGGGAGCATACTGTTGGTCAGCATCCCGATTCCAAGGCCGGTCGCAATAATTCCGGCCAGAACCATCAAGGTGTTCTTGAGGTTTACGCCGTTTTCCATTGCGTCCGCAAATCCAGTTACCAGCGCCGCTAATCCTGCAACAACCAGCCCGATAGCCGTCCCGTTTTTGCCAAAAGCAATAGTAAGACCGCCCACGAGGGCCGTTGCACCCGCGATGATTTCCATTAGGTTTGTCCAGTCAAGCCCGTTTTCCCAGGCGTCCTTTAAGCCGTCAAACATCAGCATGAGGCCCCCGATGGCAATCGCCATTCCGGCCAACTTTGTGCCGATCTCTCCCAGCATACCGGGGAGCTTAGATGAAATCTTCCATAGAGCAAGTCCCGCTCCGATCAGAAGAACTGCATTCGCAATTTTGCGAAGTCGTTCATCCACTCCGTCAAGGAAACTGAAATCAGGAGCAATGTCAGTGGAGCTTGCCCCGCCTCCGGACGCAGACGAGCTGTTGTCGGACAGCTGATTGATCTCGTCAAAAGCTGCCAGAGATTTTCCCGCGTCTTTAGCCGCCTTTCCTGTTCCCTTCAATGCCTTTGTTTGGTCATTTAGGGCTTTTGCGGACTTCTTGGTAGCGTCGATACTCTTACCGGATATCATTGCCACCAGGCGGGCGATCTGCGTTACAACGGCAGTCAAAACTTGCACCAGCAGCGTAAACGCCGGGACAACCACACTGATCAGTGGTTGCGCCAAAGTGAGAAGTGCCCCTTTGAGCTGGGCAAACGCGGTGGTCGCCTGAGAATTGGTTTTGATGACGTCCCAGAGATAGGTTTTGATCTGACGCAGTGCAGAAAGAATGACCGTAAAAACAAAGACGCGGCGGGCCATTGACGCCAGCTTTTTCCCGATTTTGTCAAGGTTGGGGGATATATTCCCGGCTTCTTTCCCTGCATGGGAAAGCTGTTCCGTCAGCTCCGCAGCTCTGTTTTCTGCGGTTTCAAGAGCGGTAGATTGTTTTATTACCTTATCGGTAATTCCGGCGTATTGCCTCCCGAGTTTCTCAGCGTCTTTGTTTTGGGCCTGTAAAATGGCTTCCTGCTCTTTAAGGCTTGCGGTTATAGATGCCTGCCGCTCCTGCGCCGACAAAAATTCAAGCGGACTCGCATTTGTTTTGCCGCTGGTAATCTGCTGGGTGTCAGATAGCTCAGCTTTTAAGCGAGAAATAACCTTTTCAGTTTTCAATGCCTCGTTGGTGGCTGCTTCCAGTTCGGATTTAATGCCGCTCTGCTGGGTTTGCTTTTCGGATAATTCCTCACGCATTTTGTCAATTTTCTTCGAGAGCTTGATTAACTCTTTTTGCGCATCAGCATCATCCAATTTCGTTTCGATGATAATGGAGCCATCAGCTGCCATTTACTCACCCCCTTAGATCCATTGGGATAAGATGTCGTTGTCGGCGTCGGTGTATTTTCGCTTGATATCCACCAGACGCTTATTTTCTCTGTAAAATTCCTGATCCGTTTTATCCAGCCGCTTACCTTTGGCTTTCAAATTGCGGATCCGGACGATTTGAGCGAAGAGGCAATCCCCGATCTCGTAGTATGCCGCAATGAACGTCCACCAGTGGATATAAGGCAACGCCCGGACATCTTGCCCAAAAACGCGGTTAATGGGGGCAACGATATATTGGAAATCTTGCTCCCAATCCATCAGTTTGGGCCGCTTGCGGTTGTCGCCCTCGTCCCCGCAGTTGATAAACCACATGCACTTGGTAAGTGCTTCTTGCAAAGCATCCCCAGGAATGTGGGCAAAATCAGGATAGAAGATATCAAGCGTTGCAAGCGCTTTTTCTTCGTTGTCCAGCTCCGGGGCGGAGAGCACGCCAAAAATGTCCAGAATGGCCCGATAGTCGGAGCGGATTTCATATTCCGTCCCCGCTATTTCCAGGCTTTTAGGTAAGTCATACATCATCGGTGGTACTTCTTCACATACTTGGCGATTTTCTCGTTGGACAGGGCTCTTTCCCGCTTGATGCCTTCGTCGAACTGATCGAGAATCGTCAGAAGAAAATTAGCCCATACAGGCATACCGTCTCCGTATGCGTACAGATTCATGTCACCGAACACCGCATCGCACACCGCAGCTTCAAAGACACCGTCAATAGCATTTCTCATTTCTTTGTCGATCTGGCGCATTTGGTCAAAAATTTCCCGGCCTGTTGCATTGGCATCAGCAAGACTTTTTCTTGATTTCTGCTTCTGTTCCAGTGTCTCGAACACATCATACAGTTTCCCGGCAAAGGCGGCGTCCGTTGGGTTGAAAGTGATTTCGCACTTTCCATTGACCATAAATGTCTTTTTGCCGTCAGAAAAATTTAGGTTTTCCATATTACCCTCCAAAAAAGGGGCGGGGGATCCCCCGCCCCTCCGTCTTTAAACATCTGCCGTGAAAGTTACACCGCTGGTGCCCTTTGTGATGGTGCCAAGGGTCCGCGTACCGCCGTAAGTAATCTCACTGGCAATGTTCAGGGTGCCGCCGCCATCGCCGCCGATGCTGGTCACGGCAATAGCGCAGGAATCATACCGCTCGGCAAACTTCGCCTCTCCGGACGTAGCGTAGAAGTGTCCAATCATCATATCCTGATTGGCAAGAGCCTGCGCGTCATGATCCTTGACGGCAAGGTTCCACATCTTCACCGCAGCAGCGTCACCGGCATCCAGAGGGATGGGATCAAAGGTCTGGGAAATTACGGGCTTCTTCATGGTGGTGAAGGTGTTGCCCAGGATGTCCTGTTTGCTCTCCTGACCCCAGTCCATCTCTTCGCTGGAATCCTCCACGCGCTTACCGATGGCGCTCCAAGTGGGAGCTTCCTTAGAGCCGGTATTTAGATACGCGATCAAAAGCTCTCGGTCAATGGTCTGACCTTCGGGCGTCGCAAAAGTTAAATCTGCCATTATACATTCACCTCGTAAATCAGTTTTAGCGGGACCATGTAGTCCTCGTATTGGTCGCTTGTCGCGCCGAGATACGATGCAAACGCAGACGTCTCAACGCGGAGGGCACGCCTGCCCTCTCCGATGTTCGGGCGCTGTGTCTGCGCCCAATCCGCGAATTTGTTCAGCGTTTCGACTGCTTTCAAGCGCTTGTCGTCGCTTGTTCCGGGCGGCTCAATTTGGTAATGGACTTCAAACGAATATTCCGCCTGATACCCACCGCAGATATACTTCTTGGTGATAACAGCACCCTGCACGGAGGAAAGCGCCATACCTACCGTTTTCGCCGCGAAATACTCGTACTTGATAAGGTCCACATTCTCCGGGATACCGGGAAAACGGTTCGCCCAAATCAGCATCAGGCGGTCAAGATCCGCCTTTTCGCTGCTGGACGCAAGCATCACATGTTTTTCTTTAGAGATCACGCTTCACCGCCTTTTCTGCTACACGCACCCACTTCTCTATGTTCTGTGCCTTGGATGCTTCAAACCAATGGGATTGCGCCTGCTTATGAACCGCCTGATTAAACTTTAAGTCAATGTTCGTTGGGGCCTTGTGTTCTCCATGTTTTACCCAGCTGCTACCAGTAAGCGGGTCAAGCCAGAGTTTGCCGTAATACAGATATCTCGCATATGGGCCGGGATAAACAACCATGTTTCCAACGACGCGAGTTCCCTTGTCAAGCATTTTGTTTCTCGCCGGAACAAACGGGGCGGTATCTTTTTTCACTTCAACAGCAATATTGTGTTCCGCTTTACTACAAGCGTTTGCAATGGCCTCTTTTACAGCGTCCATGCCATCCGTATGAACGGAGAACTTCAACGCCATATCACACGCCTCCGACCTGCCAGTGCTGCATATCAACGCTGCCGAAATCCTTTTCGTCAACCTTGGTCACGGTATAGCAGTTGTCTTGAGCCAGCGCCACGGTTTCGTCGTCCGTCGCAAACTCGCCTTTAATGAAAAACGTTGTCCCACCATTGCCTTTGACGGAAAGCGTCCACAGGTCGGTTTTGTCCTCTGCGGCGTAAAACCGCTGCGGACCGGCATAGGTTTTCACCTTGCCGGTAAAGCCGTCCACAGCTTCCACGCCAAATGGAATGTAAAGGTCAACCGCATCCGCTCCAACAAGGCCGCTCTCGCGCACGTTAACTGCCTTAGATGCTTGCAGCATCACGCCACGGAGTACGGTCACATACAGTTTTTGCGTTTCCTGAAACGTCTCCTTGTCGGTTTCTTTGACCGAATTGTAGATCGTTACAGTGTGGGGGGCGTACATGGCCCGCACCCCCTCCCTCTGTATAGCAAGCCGGTATGGGCAAGATACTCCATGCAGGTCTCTGCAAGCAGCTTTCTTGCTCCATCCGTAGCGTTCAGCGCAGCAGTGGCAGATTCGCCGCCGGTCGCCAGTGTGCGGGAATGATCGCCTACCGTCTCGCTTTTGACTTCTGCATCCTTTGCAGCAGCATTTGCAAGATTCTTCGTGGCAAGCGCCTGCGCCGCCTCAATAACCGCATACTTGTCAACCAGCGCACAGCAGCACATCTTTACCGCATCCAGCTCCGCGTTGTCCTTGGCTCGGTTCTGCGTGTAATAATCAAGGAAGGAGCTGGCCCGAACAGCCAGACGCGGAAAATCTCCCTCGCTCACAGAACCCATATAGATTCCGGCGTAGTATGTATAATCAGCGTATGTCATACGGGTCAGCTCCTTTCAGATCAAGAAACGGTAACGGTAGCAGTGCCGGTCTTGGTGCCGTCCTGCTTGGACTTGGCCGTGACGGTGATACTGGTCTTAGTTTCAGCGGAGTCGATAGTCAGCAAGCCGTCTTCGCTGATCTTGGACTTTGTGCCATTCTGACTCCACTCGACTTCGCCGTTGATAATGCCCTCGCCGGTAACAGCAGCAGTAAACGCCTTGCTGTCGCCCTTTGCCATCGTCGCGGTAGCGGGCGAGACGGTAACCGCGGAGATGTCGCCACCCTTTCCGTACACGGAGAACGGGAACGGGTCAGCCTTGTCCACGTTGTAAGCGTTGACGGGATTCGCAATCTCCCAGCCGAGACGCATGACCGCACGGAGAGCAACCATATCGTTCTGCATAAGGTTGTAAGTGATGGCCTTGGTGGTGGGGTCCTGGATAACACCCTCGGTGAAAATCTTGAACGTCATGTCCTGGCGGATGGCGTAGACAAGCTGGCTCCAGTCACCGACGATCATCTGCGCTTGCGCAGGATCGAACGCGCCGTTCATGGGGAAGTACATATCCATGCCATCGAGACCGTATCTGGTATTGCCCTGCATATCGGTCTTGAAGATGGGCTGGCCAGTAGTGTCACGCAAACCGCGCAGCTTGCCGCGCATCTGGATGGCGGACATAACGCCGTTGGGGTTAAAGCCGTCCAGCTCGACCTTGGCGATTAGGCCGTTCTCGCCCATGATGTCGCTGAAAATGTCGGAGCTGATGGGCAAACCGTTGCCGGCAGCGACAGCAGCAGGAACAACGCCAGTGCGCCAAGTGCTCGGCTTGTTCGTGCCAAACAGGATAGCTGCGTCGATTACCTTGCCGAAAGCCTCGGTCAGACGGGGCTTGACCTCACCCCAAATGTCATAATCCGCATCATCGAGAGCAGCCTCGGGAATGGGGACGATGACCGCGATTTCCTCGGCATACAGTTTCTTCTTGTCCCAGGCCATCTTAGTGGTCTGCTTGAATGCCTCACCAGCGCCGCTTTCAGTGGCCTCGCCGTTGACAAAGTAAGCGGAGGGAAGTGCGTCAAGCACATTGATGGTCTGCGTCTTGCTGGACATGTTCGCCAGTCTGCGACCCATGCGAAGGACGGCAGACTCGGCGATAGCGCCCTGCATGATCTCGCGGGTTACGGGTTCCGGGATCAGGCCAGAAAGTGCGGAACGATCAATAATTGCCATGTTATATTCTCCTTTTCGTTACTTGAGTGCGCCGCGAATCAGATTGTTCATCGCGGCATTGGTGTCAGTTTTCTTCTCGCCGCCGCCAACAGCAGCGGACCAGTCGATTTTTACGCTATCCTGGAACGCGGACGGATCGGCGCTGACTTGCGCCTTGTGCCATTCGTCAAACCCATCAAGCGCACCGTCCTTGATTTCAAGGTGCTTTGCTTTCAGGTCTGCCAAATACGCCTTTTCCGCAGCCTTAGAGCTGAATTTCACGCCCTTTTCAGCAAGCGTCTTGCGGATCACATCTGCGTAGTCATAATCGGCAATCTTGGACTTGTAGCCCTCGATCTCCTTTCTGAGCGCTTCCGTTTCCGCGCTTCCACTTGCCGCAAACTGCTTGTTCTTCTCCACTTCCGCGTCCAGTTTGCTCTGAACAGTCGAAAGTGCCTTTGTGATTCGCCTGTCGAACTCCGCCTTGTAGGTGGGGTCAGCCAGTATTTCATCAAAAGTTCTAATTTCGTCTGCCATTTTTTATTCTCCTTTTATTTCCACAGCGTCATTCCCCGCTGCGTATTACAAAAAAAGAGCCAACCTGTAATCGATCCTTACAAGTTGGCTCCTATTGCCCTTTCCCGCGCCCTATTGCGCGGAAGTGCTGTATTTGATTGTTTTCTTGACCTCTAACACGATGTACCCGTCGCCCTTACGCCGGATCTCCGCATCATTGCCGCGCCGGATAATAGCCTCGATGGCCTGCATCAGTTTATCATCCATTAGCCCACCCCGATTTCTTTCAAATACGCTTCATACTCATAGGGGATGCCAATGTCATAATTCTTGTAGTAATGCAGAAAATCAAGGGGGAATCTGAAATCGCCATCAATGTATTGACCCGCTCGCAATCTTTCTCCTGTAAAAATATCAAACGTTTCAAAACACGCAAGAGCTGGGGGTAATGATTCTATATGCTCAATGATTTTATCTCGGCTAATAGTATTTCTAAACGTGCGATACTTTTCAAAGTCATCGCCATGAGTGCTATATTTCATGCCTTTAAAATACCCGAATAGCATCATTTTACCCGCCCCCTTTCGTTCGGCTTATACGTTTCAAAATATCCCTCTCCGCTGTCCCCCACATACATTTCCCCATTAGGCGGTATGTATAAAACATCGGTTGGTGCTTTTACTTTTACACCAAGCGCATTTGCAAGTTCCTCTGCAAAGCAATAATCATTTTCAATGCGCTTGCCTGTGTTGCATGAGAGCAACCTTATTTTTTGACCGTCCCATCCATTACTATGTCGAATTACAGACGCAAGCAATCTCGGTGACATGTTTGTTTCTTCTGACCCGAATCCAACTGCCGTCTGGCTCCCGTGCATAGCAACATCAAAATACGTTTTAAGAGGTTTTACCCTTTTAACGTTTTCGTTTAGCGGGTCACCGTCTGGGAAGCAGGCAAAGCCATTTTCCAGTTTCATTGTACGTCTTTTTACAATAGAATTCAAGTTATCTCTTGCATCTGCGCCGAAAAACTCAAGAGTGTCTCTATCGTCTTTAGCATTAGTTGCTACCACTTCTGCTCGTTGCGTTTTCATGGAATTTGCCGCTTTGATTGTTGCATCATCCTCGAAATAAACGCGCATCCGCTCCGGTTGCTCCGGCAGGCCAGCTTCCGCGCTGAACGCCTTGTATTTAGCGTTTAACCGCCGCAGCCGTATGTTTACTGCAGCCTCATCTTCATGCAATCCTGCGGCCTTGTAGGCGGCTTTTTCGCGCTTTAGCTTTCTAACCGTCCGCTCGATACGGCGCTGCATCTGGGTTGCCTCGTATGCTGTGTAATCCTTGCCATCAAACGTGCAGCCGTGCCCATCATCAATGTGCTCCAGCTGTGCATCTGTGTAGGTGCGCTCGGACACACCCTCAACCCAGGGGAACCGCCTGTGCCGGCAGTTAGCTCCCTCCAGGCCGTCAACAGCGCCCAGGCCGCAAACGTCATAAATGCTCGGGTAAATGTCCCCGACACGGACGCTGTAAACACGGCCTTGCCAATCCTTATGGCTCGACCACGGTGACGGTCCCGGCTTATCTCTTGCGCCAATATGAGCCGATACTTCAAAATAGGGTGTATCCAGATACTCTGCGGATTGCTCCGTATACTTGGCACAAATTTGAGATACGCCGGTCATTACAGCTCTTCGTACAGCAACATCGACATGATCATGATGACCACTTTCGTAATCAACCACTTTCAGGCCACTGTCCGCAAGTTCCTTTACAGCCGTTTTGATTGCCTGATTGTAGTTGATTGCACCACTCTGCACCTGCAACGCTGCGCTGTCGAGCGCCCATTGGTACGCTTTTGCAGGTGGAAGCATCGTACGCCCTGCGTCCACCAGGAAGCCCATGGATGCGGTCAGATTGTGGAATGTATCAAGTGTCTGCGTCCTGATCGCCGCCACTTCCGCAGCGTCAACCAGTGTCTCAGGCTGGGTGATATGCGCAAGGTCAATCATATCGGTGTAATACTGTTGGTTCCTTGCGACCACATCGCCCAGCAGCTTGTCCAGCTTAGTTTTGCTGATGCCGGAAGTCTCGCGGATTGCTTTCTCGATCTCCTTTAGATCGATGCCGTGGGACCGCAACGCCCGGATGTCCTGCACCGTTACCTCGTTCAGTTCATCCGCAGCTTTCAGCCGGGAGCAGATTTCATCCAGCAACACGAGTTCAAGGGCCCGGAACAGTTCTGCCAGATCCTCTGGAAGCGCATCAAGTAGTTCCGGGGTAAATGGGTACCGACTCATTTTTCACAACCCCAAAAGTCCCAGTATTTTCTCCAAATCCCATTACTCGACCTCCGTTTCTTCTTCGGTCACCATGTCCTGTGCCTTTGGTAGCGCTGCCTTTGCGGTAGCTTCGTCCTCGTTCATGTATTTTGCCCGGAATTCCCAAGCGTTCATAATCCCTGCGTTGAGCATTTGCATGTCACGGGCAAATTCGCTCTGCTTGTCCTCAATGATGGAATCATCAAAATCAATGCTGATTTCAACATTTTCGTCAAGCCCTGCGCCCAACGCCTTATTACCAAGCCGCAGAAGAACCCTGCAAAGCTCAACCAAAGCACTTTCCAAAATGACTTCATGCTTTTTGATTGTGCGGAACATGGTACTATTCTCGCTGATTACCTGTGTGGCCGTTGCCACGCTGCCGCCATCGAATCGATAATAAGTTTCTCCAAAACCGCATTTGCTGGAAAGCATATTGAGTTGGTCTTGCAGGCCGACATTCAGCGCAGCCGTCCGAAGTTCCGGCGCAACGGTCTCAACAACGCTCCCCTGCTGTGTATCTTCCGGGAGAAGGTAAAACCTCCTATCATTGTCATCCAGCGTCGGCTCCCCATCTTCATACTTTGTCGCTGGCATTTTAACCATCATCATCATGGGGCCGTTTTCGAACTCATTGACGTAGCAGTCATACGCAGTATCAACGCCGCGGAGAACATCAATGGAATTTGCAAAAACGGAAATGCCAACAGGCAAAAGATAATTGAAGTTATTTGCAATGTTCGGCTTATCAATTACAAACTGCCGTTTATTGCTTCCGGTGTATACCACAGGGGGAATGCGCTCAAACCCGGAAACATTCTTCAAATCTTCATCGGACAACTGTTCGTTCTGGTATCGGTAAATTCGGTTTTCGATTACATACGTTCCATCATTCGCTCTGCGGTGGATCTGGAAATACACATAATCCTTCCCGTCTCTTGTAACCGTGGACGTAAAAGCGCAGTCATAAATAAAGCCGTTCTGCCATGCAAGTGGGTAAATATCATGCATCGTGGCATAATCAATCGCAATGCTGGACGCGTCACCGGGGATGATCTCACCAGAATCCGTCACGCCCTGCCCCGTCACGCGGGGGATATACGCCACAGTCCCCAACGCGGATTTCATCTCCTGCATCTCATTAGCTTTGACGGTGAAATTGTTCTCTGCCAAAACGTGATCGATGAAATCCTGTTCTTTTTTGCCCTCAAGCGTGATTTTGACTTTTTCGTTCATGAGCAGGTTCGCCCAATCTTCGCATACCTTTTTCCCCATGCTGAGCGTTGCTCTATTGTGCTTAGTCCACTTGTGGCCGTTATATCTGCGGTACTGATGGAAGCCCTTCACTTTACCGATGTACCACGATTCCCACAAATCAACTTGCCCATAAAACTCTTCCGAGATTGTTGTATAGCCAAGCTCTTTTAACTTTTGGATAACTGCACTGCTCATGCAATAACTCCCATTCTGCGGCTGACAGGCTCTAACGCATACCGAGTCGCGTCAATCAGATGATTGTTCGCGTCTGGGTATCCGCTGATAATGTCGCCGTCTTTGTTTCGTTCGTATTCGTATCCAACAAATTCATCGTAAGCATGCGGTGTGCGTCGTCTGTCAATAACAATCGTTCTGCGCTGCAAGAACTTCATGCCATATTCCACAGAGCCGGGGCCTTTGACTGCTTCATAAGCAGGTAGCCCCATTGCTCGGAAGTCAGCAACGCTCTTCGGCTCGGCGCTGTCGCAGATCGTCCTAATGTTGTTATATCCGCGCTGCTTAATCATAGTCGCGCTTTGCTCGTTGGATAATTTGTTTTGATAAATCTCGTCTAACAGATATATCGTTTCTCTTGCCCGATCATAATGTAGCCGGATAAAAGCAAACGGGTCTGGGAACCAGCCAAAGTCCACTCCCTGATAGATGCGGTCAAATCTTTTTACTTCTTCATCGGTAATCTCCCTCAGTTCCAGCTTGTCAAACACGTTGCCACCCGTGCCCACAGGAATGCCTAAATACTCATGCTGATACGCTCTCTCGTCCGTGGCCTTGAGATGCTCCGCCTCCGCTAAAAACTGTTCACCCAGCCACTCTGGCGGGGCTTGCAAGTACGTTGACTTGTGACACAGCCTGTCTGTGCGTTCTTCCAAGCTGTCCTTGTTTGCCCAGTTGTCACGCGAAATAGGCGGGTTATAGCTTTCAAAATTCCAAAACACCGAGCCGCCGCGCATTGTCGACTGCAAAATGTTTCGGATTTCCGCACGCCCGGCAAACTGGTCTTTCTCTTCAAAGTGCGTCACGGCGATATAGCCAAACGGGACTTTGATAGACTTGATCTTCATCGGGTCATCAGCGCCACGGAACATGATCTTCTGGCCTGTGGGCTTGTAGATCAGCTCCATCGGGGAGACTTTGGCTTCCCAATACGCTGCCATGCCCAGCTCACCGATTGCCCAGATATACTGTGCATAAACGCTATCGCGGATTGTATTTGCCACTTTGCGCAAGACAAGCGCATGCGTTCCCGGATTGCCAACCAGCAAAAGCGGTACAAGAATTGATACTGTAGATGATTTCAGTGAGCCACGCCCGCCGCTAAAATCGTAGTGCGTATGCCCATGCCTAAAAATGTCATGTGCAATGCTATAAAACGCAGGGCCGATCTTTTCTGACAAGAGAATATCAGACATCGATAATCACCTTGACACCGTCCGCATTGACGTTCTGCTCCACAATATCTTTTTGATCAAGATACTGTTTCCCCAGCCAAATGGCCATGCTTGCGTTCTTTGCCGCAAGCTGCCACTGGCTCCGACGCAGCGAAATTTTCCCAGCGCCGCGCTTTTGTTTAAATACCTCGGAAAAACTGGCATGATAGGTGCGTTTACACCAACTATCCAGTGTTTTATCAGTCACACCAAACCAACCGCAGATTTCCTCAAGCGTGCATTGCAGGCCGCAGAGGTTCTCGAACTGCTTCTGATCTATTTCCTTTCTTGGCCTTGCCATACGCGCCCTCCTTTCTCTGCTGTCGTTTAATAAACTTCTCCATATCTCGCTTTAAGTGTGGGCTGCTTGTTTTGGCAATAATCGCCTGTGCTTCTTCAATCGTCATGCAAAAGCACCGCCTTTTCTCCTGTGAACTTCTCCCACCGGTCAACGATAACATCTGCGTACTTCGGGTCGTACTCCATGTAGAAAGCATGTCTGCCGTTCTGCTCCGCTGCCATGATCGTTGTGCCGGAACCAGCGAACAAATCGAGAACATTCTCTCCCGGCTTACTAGAGCACTGCATCTGATAATCAAACAGCTTAATCGGCTTCATGGTCGGATGCTCCGCAGACTTGACCGGCTTGTCAAAATTCAGAACGGTTGTCTGTCTGCGGTTCTTGAAGAAATAATGCTTCTTCCCTTCCGTCCATCCGTAAAGACAAGGCTCGTGCGCATCCTCTTCAATCTCACTCTCTCCGTACAGGCAAGGTTCATGTTTCCACTGGAAATCCTGCCTCCCCATTACAAGGGAATTCTTTACCCAAATCAGGCACTGCCGGACGCGCAGCATCGAATCTTTACACGCACCACGGAAGTTATACCCCTCACTGTCTGCATGCCAGATGTAGAACGGAGCGCCTGGTTTCATGACCATCGCCGCATTGGAGAAAGCATCCGTCAGAAACTGCCTAAAGGCTGCATCTTCCATGTTATCGTTCTTGATTTTACCGGCGGTGCCCTGATAGTCCACATTGTACGGAGGGTCTGTGAGCAGCAAATCCATTTGTGCCCCCCCTACGAGCTTCTGTACGTCTGTCAAAGACGTGCTATCTCCGCACATAAGGCGATGGTCTCCAAGCTGGTACACTTCGCCAAGTTTGCTCTTCGGCTCTGCCGGTAAAACAGGATCGTAGTTGTCCTCTACAACTGACGTGTCGAGTTCATCACGCAGCCCCCAATCAAAGTCAAACGCCGACAGGTCAAGACCAGGCAGTTCATCCGCCAGCAGGTCAAAGTCCCAGTCGCTCTCGTTGCTCTTGTTATCCACCAGCCGCAGGGCGTTCACCTGCTCCGGTGTCAGATCGTCCACGCACACGCACGGCACTTCTTCCATGCCCAACTTCTTCGCCGCCATAGCGCGACAGTGGCCGATTACAATCACACCGTCACGGTCAATCACAATCGGCTGCACAAAGCCGTATTGCTTTATACTCTCCGCAACATTGTTGATTTGCCTCTTGTCGTGCTTCTTTGCGTTGGCTGCATACGGAACAATGTCCGCAAGCCGCCGCTTTGTGACTTCCATACTCCCTCCTGTTTTTGCTGCCGGCCCCCGCCCCTGGCTCCACTGCAGCAGATCTACCCGCCCTCGAGGGGCCGCACATTTCCCGTTTCAAGCCGCCTTTTCCGCCGGACGGGCGGCACGCTCCCCGGCAACCGTGTTATTTCTCGCCGCTCCATACACGGATCAAGCGACTTGGCGCAGACAGCGGGGCTCGAACCCGCGACCCTTACTCCCGGCCCAATAAAACCGGTGGCTCTTGCCATCTGAGCTATGTCTGCATATGCCCTGCGGCACGGTGGCGCACCGCAGGTCACAGGAGGTTTTGGGCGGTGGGGGCTCCCGCCGCGTCTATTGTCTCATCTGGTTAAAGAAAAAAACACGGACAAACTTGCCCGGTTTTTCTTTTTTGCCCTTGACACAGAAAAAAGAGCGCACCCACCTCTGGGTACGCTCTTTTCTCATCTCTGCGTCAGGGGCGCGTCAAAACCCCGCTTTTTTTCCTGCTTTAATGTCAGCCGGGAGTAGCACTTGTCCCCCTCCCTCACTCTGGCCATCCCCGTGTCCAGCATGTAGTGGCAGGCCATGTCGATCTTTACCGAGGAAAACTGTTTGTAGTAAATGCAGCGTCGGCACTGTTCGCGGTTCATTCTCTCTATCTCCCTGTGTAGCGTTTTAATTCCGGGTAGCGCGTCTCAAAGGGGATCACCGTCATGTGGTGCTTGGCGATCTCCTGCAGTTCCCGGTCCATGTGCACCCGGTAGTAGTCCTGCTCGTTGTCCCGAGTGATCGCCCCGGCGTACTCCCGCCGCACCTGCTGGGCCAGCTCCGTCAGCTCCATGATCCGCTGGTAGCCCAGCTCCAGTTTGTCATACCTGGCCAGCGCGATCTGCCAGCAGTCGATGTCATACTGCCGCGTGATCCGCTCCGCCGTGGCCATGGCCTCCTCCTGTATCCGGCGCTGCCGCTCCAGAAACCCGCTTGCCATCTCTCTCTTTGCTCCTTCCCAGTAAGTCGTCGGTAGTGCAGCTAAAGATCTCCGCCATGCGGCACAGCATCACCGGCGAGGGCAGCCCGTCCCGGCTCTCCCACCGCCGCACGTTTCGCTCATGCACTCCCAGCATATACGCCAGCATCGGCTGGCTGATGCCCTTGTCCGTCCGGCGGCAGAAGATCTGGTAGCTCACCGCCTTCTTCAGCTCTGCCTTAGTCATACGTATCTTTCCGGGGGGACAGCTCCCGGTATTTCTGCATGTACCAGTCGCTCTTTTTCAGGTCCTGCGCCCCGTTCTTGTCCGCCGCCCGGTAGCGGTACTTCCAGGCATTCAGCAGGCAAAAGGTCCGCACCGCATTTGCCCCGAATACAAGCTCCATCTCCTCCAGGCACTCCATCCCGCCCTCCCGGCAGTAGTGCTTGGGGTGGTTAATGGGGTCATATTCCGCCGCGGCAGTCCGGGGCTCCTCATTCTTCAAGATCATCATCTTGCACTCCTCTTCTGTCTTTTCTCCCGCTTGTTCTCTGTGACAGAAGTTCCACCAGTCTTTTTTCATCTGCGACGATCTCCTTCTCGGGGTCTCCGTATCCGGTTCCCAGCCGATCCGCTTGGTCTCGCAGCTTACCAGCGTGATCGACACGCCGAACATCTCCGCCAACATTGTCAGATTCGGGTGCCAGTCAGGGAGCAGGCTGGCCAGATACTCCCGTTTCAGGTCGTCGTTCAGCAGCTTGAACTCTGACCAGTGCATAGGTTCCCCCAGCTTTACGCTGACCAACGGACCGTTCAGCTTTCGCTTCTGATTTTCGGTCAGCAAGTCGCTGGGCAGGCTGCATCTCCGGCTATTCCGCCCGCTTCTCTTGTGGCGTGCGCTGCCCGCGATTATTTTTTTCTCCCGGTTTTCAAATTCAAGATCGGTCATCTTCGTTTCCCTCCTTCACCGTCCTTTTCTCTCGCCAAGGCTGCAGAGCAGCAGCTTCCAGCTCACCGTGCCGCCATCTACCAGAAACATATCGTTGTCGAGCATCATGCGTTCTACGCATCGCGCCGCCTGCTTCGCCAGCGCCCGCTTGGCCTCCTCCACGTCCTCAACGGAAGAGACATAACCGCCATACACCTTACAGTTTTCAGCACATGCATCAACCAGATCAAGGATCGTGTCCTCGTCGGTTGATGACAATGACGCATCCATAAGCGCCAACACAAATTTATCCGCATTGATCATCCTCATGGTCAGCACCTCCGTCCATCTTTGCCCCGCAGTTGGGGCAATAATCCGTCTTTGCATCGAACCCTATCTCACAGGCGGAGCAATACTGAATATCGCCCGCAGCTTCGCTGTGGAAAGGCATCCACCGCCCATGCACCACCGAGGCCACGTCGGCGGCTTTCATTTCCCGGATATCGGTTACAAGTCCATAATACGGGATGCCCTCATCTTCATGCCCATACGGGCGGAACCATTCAATTACCTGCTCTTTTGCAACGTACTCATCCATTTTCTTTCTCCTTTCCAGGTCTGGGACTCGGCACGGGAATCATGCGGCATTTATCAGCAGCAAACTCCGCAACATACCGCAAGGCAGTACAAGCGAGGGTGACATCGGCCATCCATTCGTCCGCGTCCTCTTTTCCGCGTCCTTCAAAGTTTCTGGCTCGGAAGTATTTTGCAACCATCAAACCTGCCTGCATAAGATTTTCTGCTGCCTCGTTCCATCGTTCTTTCGGCAGTGCATAGCCGATCTCAATTTTTACATCATCCATCTTTTACCTCCAATGCTTTCTCCGCCTCCTCGCGGGTGAGAACAAAATCCTTCCCAATTCCCAAATCCCATCCCTTTGTCACAGACGCCACGCAGTTCTCAGGGTCATTCCCACAAAGACATGGCGCATATACGCACGATTCACAAATTGTAAACATCTCAGTTAGTGTCATTGTCAGCCCTCCTGTTCCATGCTTCGATCGCTCCACTTTCTTGCCAAAAACCTGATATTTCAGCGCCACAATTATTACAAGTAACAAACCAACATGGTGTTTCTTGATGACCTAAATCATAGGTTTCTATTCGGTCACTACCGCAGAACGGGCAAAGTTTTAGCTCATTCATCCTTCATCGCCTCCAATGCTTTCTCCGCCTCCTCGCGGGTGAGGAATACGGTCTTGCCAAATCCGTTTAGCGATACGCCATACTCCCGCCCTCTGGCTCCTATTGGCTCAAGGCCAATAAAGCCGATTTTATTGCCCATACCAATCTGCTTGACCTCGCACTCGCTTATATGCTTATCCGTGTCCAGCAAGGCGAACACCCGCTGGCCCACCTTGCACGGCAGCACCACCAGCTGCCCGTCCTTGTCGGCTTCGGCCAATTTGCGTAGCCGCTCATACGGAGCAAAACTTTCCAAATCCGCAAGGCGCAAAAGTTTCATCGCAATCTCGTCCGCCATTTTTTTCGGCAAAACTTCTTCCGGCGTCAGCCCCGTGTCCAAATATTCCCGCAGCAGTGGGCAGTGGGCAGCCTCAACCGCCGTGCAGAACCCGCCGACCGCAGTACAGTTCCCGTTGTCCTCATGCCTAAAGCGGCAACGCAGGCAATTAACATTTCCCATCATTCAACCTCCAATCCTCCCCACTGCTCCGCCATGGCCCGGGCGATGCCGGGGTTAAGCAAAAGCGCTTTAATTTCGCGAAGAAGGTCGAACGAGCCGCTAATTGCCGAGATCTCAACAATTTTGCTTCCACCACCGTCAATTCTCGCCCACCCAACAAACTTTGCAATGTCACGGCAGGAAATTCTCCCGAGCTCTGTTTCCGACCATTCGAGCCGTGTAGAATTTTCTGGGGGCGGATTTTGTCCGATAAGCCACCAGTCAGGGCCATATCTCCGCTGGAGTTTAAAATAATAGTAGTCGTCTGGCTTGATCTCTACGTTGATAGTCTCAAACCAATCTAATGACGGCTGCGTATACGAAAACTTAAATGGCAATTTAACAGACTGTGACATTCCACTCCGCCTCCTCACAAATATCTACGATATGGTCGCACAATGCAGCCGGGATGACAGACCGCTCCACGCTGCTAGCCAGCCCTTGCGTCCCCGTTTTGGCCCCGCGCGGGGCAGAGATATGGCACGGGTCGCCGTTATGACAAGGCGGTTTAAATCTGGGCAGCGGATGGTTTGTCCAAATGTCCGTGGGCTTCATTCGGGTGTCCCCGTACTGACAGTATGTGACGGTGTACCGGGGAAGCCCCTCCATCCACGTCATTTTTCGCATTCCTCCACGCGGATTCTCTATAAACCAGTAAGTCGGGGTCAATGCTAAGATCAGCCGCAGCACGTGCTGGTCCACTGCATCGCAAAACTTGGCATACTCGCTCACGGGGTCCAAATTTCCTGTCTCGGGGTTTTTCCGCCTGTGGTGGCTGATGGCCGCGATAGAAAATGTGGCGCAGTCCGGGCTTGCCCAGATCACATCAGGTCGCCCAAACTCCCGCAGAACATCCTCCGCAGTCAGCTTTAGGATGTCAGCATATAGGTCGATGTGGTCAAATCGCTTGTCCCACTCTACGGAGTACACCTTGTGGCCCCGGGCCTCGAACGCCTTCCCTATAGAGCGCGTCCCGGCAAATAACTCAAGCACTTTCATCCTTCCCCTCCTCATCCGTCGCAGCACCCGCACGGTGCCCCGCACAAACAGCCGCCAGGGCTGTCCGGGAATAACTCGTCAAAGGTGATCTGTGCGTCCTCAAGCTCCTTGTTCAAAAGGAACTCGTTGTAGTAGCTCTCCCAAGACCAGTTACGCCCCAGCCCTTTGACGTTAACGTTCGTCGCTTCCGCCCCGTGCTCGATCTCCACTGCCCGGCGGAACAGATCCGGATATTTCTCCCACAGGGCCTGGATCTCTTTCTTTTTCATGCTTGGGCAAAAGAAGCATGAACTTTTCCCCGGTCTCGGCAGTCCGGCCCGCTCGATCACGCGCACGCACTCATCCCGGGTCCAACCCCACACATAGAGGGGATAGTGGTGCTCATACTTTTTGTTCTTCTCGTCCGTCAGGGCTGCGTGCTGAATGCGCCGGGTCTCACCGGCATCGTATCCGATAAACTTGTGGACTCTCTGCCCGCTGGCCCACACGTCCTTACATGGCTGGTAGTTGTTGCAGAATTTTTCCTGCGTGCCGATCTTGTGCTTTAACGAGCATCGCTTAAACCCATAGGCAATGGAGGGCAGCGTCCCGCTGTTGATACACTCCTGCTCCAGCGTCAGCCGATTCCCATCCTTGTCGTGATACTCCACGGAGACAATCTTCGGGATCCCATGCTTCACCAGCCACTCATTGAATGTCTCCATGAACTCGTAGGTGTGCGGCTGCTCGCCTCCGGTGTCTGCAAACAAAATCAGATCAATAGGGATTTTGTGCAGATACATTCCGATGATCATTGCGGTGCTATTTGTCCCGCCGCCGAAAGATACGATGTTCACGCCTTACCTCCCCGTACTCCCATACTCATTATTCCATCGGGGCCCGCCCTGGATGTCGCAGGAGTAAGCCTCATGCCCCAGGGCCCGGAACGCCTTACATACCTCCTGCGATTTTTCGCAGGCTATTAAAACTTTCATTTTGCCCCCCTAAGAACAAAGATAATTGGGCCGCAAACTCCGCAAAGCGCTGTTCCTCCGCCTCAAAATTGGCCGGGTCGATCTCAAATCCCACGAAATCCAGCCCCGCCTTATAGGCCGCAATCCGGCTGCTCCCGCTCCCCAAGTGGGTATCCAGCACCTTGTACCCCGGAAGGGCGTACTTCCCGAAAATCCAGTCATACAAGATCACCGGCTTCTGTGTTGGGTGGATACGCTTCTCGTTCTTCCGCTTGTCTCCCTGCATCACATCGCCTTCCGCAAGACTTTTCCCCTGCATCATGCCGTTCCACATATACCGGATCAGGCGCACACTGTCGTGGATGTTGGTGGCGGCCAGCTCACAGTCCGAAAAGCTGCTGGACCCGTTGCACTTGTCCCACACAATGCGCCCCGGCGGCATGGGGTACGAAAAATAGTTACAGCCCCAGATGATGTACCGTTTTGCCACGCGCCGCAGCTCCTGAAAATACCGCTCGTCCGGCACCTTCCAGGCGTCCGCCGCTATGTGATACTCATTCCGCTTTCCAAGTATACCGCCGTCCCTCCGTCCGTAGTATCCACGGCGTTCCGGTCCGGAAAAGTAAGGAGGATCGACCACGGCCAGGTCAAAATACTGGTCCGGGAACTGCGCCATGCCATCCATGCAGTCCATCCGGTAGCACTGGTTAAGGTCAAGCATTTTTACCTCCCCGTACTCCCAAACCCACCGTCGCCCCGGTCTCCGCCCTGGATCTCCTCCGCCTGCTCCACTTTGACGTACAACACCGGCAGCACCACCAGCTGGGTGATCTTGTCCCCCCGGCTAAACTGCTTAGCCTCGGCGCCGTGGTTGTACAGCTTGACCAGAATGGTCCCGGTGTAGCCCTCGTCAATGACGCCCTCGGACACGATCCCATTCTTGACGTTCAGTCCGCTCTTGCTCTTGAGCATCCCCACCGTCCCGGGCGGCAGCTGGATATGCACCCCGGTGTCGATCACCGTGCTGCCCCCGGCCCGGACGTAGGCGTCCACCGGCGTGCGCAGATCCAGCCCCCCGTCGGTGTCGTGGGCCCGCTGGGGCAGATAGGCCCCCTCGTCCAGGCGGACACGGAGCACGCCCCGTTTCATCATCTCATACCCTGTCATTTCCAAACCTCCATTTGCCGGGGCTGTACCTCCTGTACCTGCACCACCCGTACATCCCCGTATTTTTCTAAATCCGCCGCAATGGCCTCTTTCGCCCCCTGGGCGTCCGCCCTGTGGGCATCAATCTCCACTGTAATTCTTAGCATACCGTCTCCTCAGCTCCGCCCAGTAGGCCCGGAACCACGCCCTCCAGCGGCAGCACCCGCCTGTGCTCCGGCAGTCGTCCTTGACGTAGCACAGGTCGCAGGGATAGTAGATGTTCTTCGTCTCAGAAGGGCAGGTCGGGGTCGTCATCGTCCATCACCTCGAATTCCGGCAGCTCTCTCTGTCCGCCTTCTGTCTTGGCCCCGGCAAAGTATACGTTCTCCGCCTGCACCTCGGCGCTGATGCGCTTGTTGCCGTCCTTGTCCGTCCACTCCCGAATCTGCAGGCGGCCCGCCACCAGCACCTGGCTGCCCTTGGCGAAATACTTCTCCACAAACTCCGCCGTGCTCCGCCATGCCACGCAGGTGATCCAGTCCGTGGCCCGCTGGCCGGTGGCCTTGTCCTTGAAGTCCCGGTCCACCGCCACATTGAAGGTGGCCACCGCCACCCCGCTCTGGGTCCGCCGCAGCTCCGGGTCTTTGCCCAGTCTTCCCATGATAACAATGTGATTTAACATATTCCGTGCTCCTTTTCGTATTCTTCCCTGGCCTGCTTTGCCTCTTCCCGGATGCACGCCCGCACGTCCGCGTAAAACGAGCCCATGCAGTTGTTGCACTCGGGCCGCTTGCAGTGCAGGCACCGCCAGACCAGGTCCCTGTTGTCCATTCCGTAGACGGGATGATCTTCATCCTTTTTGTGCCGCCCCATGGAGCGCTTCCACCTCCACCCGGATGCAGTCCCCCTCCCAAAACTCATGGGAGACCTTCCGGACATACTTCGGCCCGTCGTCCGCCAGAAGATACCCCTTCATGGCGTCCACAATGGCCTTTCCCAGCACTGCGTGGTTGTCAATATCCAGGCCGTCCGCCCAGTAAAACCGCACCTGTGCCGGACTGCTGATCACCCCCGGCGTGATCCCCGCCCGGTGCATGGCCGCCCGGGCGATCATGTGCAGCTCCTCGGCGTCCCGCTTCCGCTCCGGCCAGCTCTTCCCGGCGTAGTAGGCGTTCATGCCGAACCGGCGATTCCAGCTGCTCTTGCCCTTCTTCCCCTGGGGGTATTGGATCTCGAACCGGATCATTCCGGCGTCTCCACGGTCACCCGGATCAAATAGCCGTCCTCCTCCTGCTGTGCGCTCACTTTATAGCGCTCTAAGATCCTGGCCGGGTCAAACAGGGGCATTTCCAGCGTCCAGCCGTCCCCCTCCTTCTGGCCGTACCACATGGCCAGCACCGCCATGTTGGCGTTCATGGTGGCGTGGGCCGCCGCCAGCCCGTCCAGTGCCGTCTTGGCGTTGGGCCGCAGCTGGGCCAGCTCCGCCTCCTGCCGGTCTACCTTCTGCCGGTAACGCTCCAGCTCATACTCCAGCCGTTTGATCTTGTCTATGTTTCTCTCCACGGTCATCCCTCCAACAGTAATTTTGCCTTCCGCATTTTCTCGTTCGCTTTCCCCCTGCGGATGCTCTCCCCCCTGAAGGACAGGGGCACGCACATCTCCAGGATTCGGTCGTAGATCCGCTGATACTCCATGCTGGGCGGCTTGCACAGCTCGTCCAGGGTCAGGTTGGTGGTCACGATCAGGGGCTTCCTGGCCTTGTACCGCTCGTCGATCACCATGTACACCGTCTCCAGAGCGTAGTCGCTGCGCCGCTCAGCCCCCAGGTCGTCGATCACCAGCAGCTGGTAATACCGCATCTCCTGGGCGATCTGGGTCTTGTCCCACCCGGCGTTCAGGATGCGGGGGAAGCTGGTGATCATGGCTGGGATCCCCCGGTCGATCAGGTCGTTCACAATACAGGCTGCGGCGTAGGTCTTGCCGTTCCCGGTCCCGCCCCACAGCAGCAGCCCGCTGTTTTCCTCCCGCATCTCCCGCCAGTGCTCAGCGTACCGGCGGCACTTCTCCAGCTCCGGCGTCATCCGTGCCCCCCGGAAGGTGCAGTCCACCAGCCCCTTGTCCCGGATGCCGTTGGCGCGCAAAGTTCGGATCTTCAGGTCTAAGGCTCTGGCTTCGTCCGCCTTCTTCTCCGCCTCCATGCGCCGCTGTTCACAGGCGCACTGACAGCCCACGATCCGCTCCCCAAAGTGAAATTTGATCCTGCACTGCTTGGGCGTCTCGCAGTGGCCGCAGTACAGCAGGCCGTCTTTCATGTAGTCCCCAGGAGCGGGCCGCTGGGCGCTGGCCCTGGCGATGGCGTCAATGATGGATTCCGTGTTCATAGGCTTCCCTCCGTGCTGCCGTAGTCATAGACAAACGGCTGTTTTGGCTTCTGCCTTGCCCACCGGTCCCACTTCTCCGCATTTCTGCAAGCCGCTTTCCAGTCTTTCATGGGGGTCTTGCCGACCATCCAGCCTTTGGATTCGTAGAAGTCAATGAACTCCTGCGGATTTACCGCCGAATGGCGTTCAGCCACATAGGACTGAACCTCTGCGAGCGTGGGGGGTGTGAAGCGCTTCGCGCGCGATATATCTCCTTGACCTTGTCCTTGACCTTGTCCTTGACCTTGACCTTGACCTTGACCTTGGCTTTTTTGGCTTTCCAAAAAAAGCGGTGGCTTTTCTGGCTTTTCCGAGAAAGGGGTGGCTTTCCCTTCCGCCTTTGGCCTGCCACCCTTTTTCCCGTTCTCGCTGCATCGTGCGGAAATCTCTTCCTGAGCCTTGATGGACTCGTCCATGTCCCGCTTCATGGCGGGCCAGATGAACCGCTCCGGCCCGGAAAACTTCGGCTCCGTCCTGTCCCTCCGGTATGCGATCATGGCCCGCACCAGGGCCCCAACGGATGCGTCGTCATACTCCCGAAAATAATCGTCATAGCTCAGCCACAGCTTGACGTACTCTCTGCTGTCAGCCACTGGCCTGTCTCACCTCTCTCTTGGCCTTCACCTTGTAGATCCGGCAAAGGGTCTTGTCCATCACCACCCCGCCTGGCAGGTGATACTTCTCGAAAAACTCCCGGTCGCCCATGGTGTGGGCCTCCTGGTGCATCTCCCGGTACAGGGGCAGCACCTCCATGCCCTCGTGGATGATGTCGTCCCGGTCCCGGCCCATGCCCACCCGGTCGATGTGGTGCAGCTCCGCCGGTCTGCCCGTAATACAGCATTTCTTTGCGATCAGGCAGGCGTAGATGTAGTCGTGTACGTCGTCCACATACTCCAGAAGGGGTACCCGGCACGGGATGTCATACTCCACGATAAACCGCACCAGATACCGCTGGAAAGCGCACACCAGACTCATGGGGGCGTTGGACAGACTGAAGATCCTGTCCGCCGTCTCCCCAAAGTCATCCGCCAGAAACCGGAGCTTTAAATACTCCTTGGCGGAGTGTACGTCCTGCCCGGTGTAGTCGCTGATCTCCCGCAGCAGGGCGTAGCACATTTTCCTCTGCCGGTCGCTCAGGGGCCGTGCGTCCAGGGGCTGCACCAGGCACTCCTTGTACCCCCGCTTGGTCATGGTGTACCAGTCGTCGTAGTGTGCCCGGATCAGCAGCTCCTGGGTGCGCTCGTCATAGCCCACGATCCGGCCCTTTACCGTGTCAACCGGCGTCTTCATGGGTCGTCTGCTCCGCCTGTGCCTGCTCGGTCTGGGCCTTCTTCACCGCTCTCATGCAGTCCCAGCACAGGTTGCTGTGATAGACCTTCATGCTCTTCCCGGCGATCTCCTCCGCCGTGAATTTCCCGGCCTTGCCGTTGTACCCCTTGATGGGATTGCCGCACCGCTGGCACAGGATGGGCGGGGGCTTCACCGTCTCCTGCTGCCTGTCGTACTTGGTCTTGTCCTGGTTCCAATACACGTCCGCCGCCATGCCCAGACTCTTGCAGGCCACGCTGATGGCGTCCGTGTAGGCCATCTTGTAGGCGTCGTCGTTGGTGGTCAGGTTTCCCTTCTGGGTGTCCACCAGCATGGAGCCGCCAATGCCGAACAGCGGGTCAGACCAGCCGCTCTCCGTAGCGTACCGCAGCTCCAGGCTGCACCAGGCCACCACCTCCCCCCCCGCGCCCGGAGTGGTCCAGAAGGCGGTGTTGTCCACCTTCCATCCGGTCCCGCAGGGGCCGAACAGCTCCGTCAGCTTCTTCAGCCGCCACATGGGGTTTATGTCCGTCTTGCCCTTCAGCTTGCCCGCCTGGATCTGCCGCTGGGCGTTCTCCGGGCATCTCCGGCTCTGTTCGTAAAGTTCCATCTTTTCCATACGCTGCCTCACTTCACCTGGAACGTGGGCTCTGTCTCTACAGGCACCACGCCCTCCGGGATATCCCCGGTCTCCTTGATGTACTTCTTCACGCTCTCCCAGCTGGCCTTCCGGGTCACCTTCACTGCCTCCGGCAGGTTGGCCTCGCACCAGCTCAGCAGCGCCCCCTCGTCCCGCTCATAGTCGATCCCGGCGGGCTTGCAGATCAGCTCCCCGGAGGGCAGGGCGTACTTTTCCGTGCCGCCCTTCGTCACCCGGTGGGGCACTCCGGCAAAATACTGCCGCAGCAGGCCCTCCATAAACTGGATGGTCTCCTGGGTCTGGCTCACCACCTGCTCCATGCGGCCCCGGTAAAAGTCGGTCCACTTGGCCTGCTCCTCCCGGGCTTCCCGGATCTTCTTCAGGGCCCACTCGGCCCCCTGGTCGTCCTGGATCTGAAAGATCCCGTTCTCATGCTCGTCCATACGTCCTCCTTAGTCTGCCAGATCCCGGTTGTCCACGGCATCCAGCGCGTCAATGCAGTTCTCACAGCCCACGATCTCGCCGCCCCGGGCCCGGTAAAGAGTGCTGCACTCCCACCCGCAGCAGGGGCACTTGGGCATCTCCTCCGGCTCTCTGGGCTCCAGGTCCGGCTCCGGAATGTCTCTCACCATGCCGCCGCCTCCAGGGCCGCCAGCAGGGCGTCCCAAAACCAGAGGGACAGCAGCAGCAGTCCGGCAATGGCCGCGAAATACAACCCTGCCATCCGCCGCTCCAGGCGCATCTCCTGCCTGGTCCTCGTCTTTCTGTCCGTCACTCTGCCTCCACCCACTTTCCGTCTTTCACGGTGTACCAGACACCAGATTTAATAATTTCCCCGTCCACAACAGCGGACAGAATGGCCTTGATGGGGTACGTCTTACCGTTCCAGTCTCCGCGTTCTGCACACACAATGGCGTTCCCAATCTTCCCCATTACTTTGCCGTTTATGCCAGTGCTTAGAGCCACACACGCTTTCCCCGTGGCAGAGGCTGCGCCCCAGTTGCCCGTGGCAGAGGCTGCGCCCTGGTCGCCCGTGGCAGAGGCTGCGCCCCGGTAGCCCGTGGCAGAGGCTGCGCCCCGGTAGCCCGTGGCAGAGGCTGCGCCCTGGTTGCCCGTGGCAGAGGCTGCGCCCCAGTCC
>ERZ1035032.295-NODE-295-length-42817-cov-5.474487_pt1 | contig 42817 bp, 37 predicted proteins | sample MGYA00520693_ERZ1035032 | MGnify/ENA primary metagenome ERZ1035032 (study PRJEB33766, sample SAMN09781740) | gut metagenome | biome: gut microbiome | host: Homo sapiens | place: Madagascar | study: EMG produced TPA metagenomics assembly of the PRJNA485056 data set... | reverse complement strand
GTAGCGCTCAGCCAGGCAGCCTGTGACCACAATGGCAGGATCACGCCGGCGGCCTTATACTGGGCCACCTCCAAGATGGTCTCAATGGCCTCTCGCTTAGCGTCCTCAATAAAGCCACAGGTGTTAATGATCATCAAGTCGCTGTCTTCAATGCGCTGCACGATTTGAAATCCGTTTTCACTTAATTTTTCTAATAACAATTCGCCGTCGACCTGGTTCTTTGGGCAGCCCAATGAGATCATGCCGACTTTATAAGTATTCTTCATCTTCCAGTTGTTCCAAGGCGGCCTGAATATCGTGATAGCCGAACCCGCGCCGTGCAAGCGCAGCCATCACCTTTTGCCGTCCGTCTTCTTGCTGTAATTTTCTGCTGTATTTGCGCAGGATCAAGTCCTTTGCAGTTTGCACATTGTCCGGCGCCTGCTCTGCAAGGGCACGGTCAATGATCTCACGGTCAATCCCCCGCTTTTGGCACTCCTGCCGTGTGTGGTATGCCGAGCATTTTTTATCTTCAATCAGGTGGCGCACCAGTCGTCGCGCATATTTCTCGTCGTCCAGATAACCGGCATCCAGCATTTGAGCCACCGCTATGTCCGCAGCGTCCGAGTCTGCGGTGCGCAATAGTTTGTCCCGCAGTTCCTTAGCGGAATGATCCCGGTGAGACAGCAACTCCACCGCTTTGTTCAGCGCCTTGCGCTCATTGATCTGCTGCACCAAGCGCTGCCAATCGTCCTCGCTGATCTCCGTACCATCCGGCAGGTAATGCTCTGCCCAAAAGGTGGTGCTGGTGGTGATTTGGTATTCATCATCCAACAGCAGGTGCACCTTGGTGCCTCGCCCCAGTTGATGGGTCAGGCGCATTACTCGTCGTCATCCTCTACGGCAATGTCCAACTTGGCGCGGGCTGCCGCACGGGTCTGGCGGGCAGTGTTCTCCTCAGTCGGCGCCGCGTCCGTATCCGCCTTAGGCGCTGCTTTCGGCTGATATTTTTTGTCAGAAGCAGCCTGCACCTCGGCGATCTTTTCTTTAATCTCCTGCTCCAGCTGGGCCGCAAACTCCAGCTCGTCCTTGATAAGCTGCTTTACATTGTCACGACCCTGTCCAAGTCGGCGATCACCGTAAGAGAACCAGGAGCCGCCTTTCTTGATCACGCCGTACTCTACGCCCAGATCCAGGATCTCGCCCTCTTTGCTGATGCCGGTGCCGTACATAATATCAAACTCCGCAGAACGGAACGGCGGAGCCACCTTGTTCTTTACAATCTTCACTTTCGTGCGAGAACCAATGAACTGATTGTCGGAATTCTTCAGTTGCTCGCCCTTGCGCACATCAATACGCATAGAGGCGTAGAACTTCAGTGCTCGACCGCCGGTGGTCACCTCCGGGTTGCCGTACACCACACCCACCTTTTCACGCAGCTGGTTGATAAAAATGATCAGGGTGTTGGATTTGTTGATTGCACCGGCTAATTTACGCATCGCCTGGCTCATCAAGCGGGCGTGCAGACCCACATGGGAGTCGCCCATATCGTCATCAATTTCCGTTCTGGGCACCAGTGCCGCCACAGAGTCCACAACAATAATGTCAATGGCACCGGAGCGCGCCAACTGCTCGGCAATCTCCAGCGCTTGCTCACCGTAGTCCGGCTGGGCTACCAAAAGAGAGTCCACATCCACGCCCAGGTTAGCGGCATAAATGGGATCCAGCGCATGCTCCGCATCAATAAACGCAGCTTGACCGCCGGCCTTTTGCGCCTCTGCCACACAATGGAGCGCCAGGGTGGTCTTACCACTGGACTCCGGGCCGTAGATCTCTACGATACGGCCCTTGGGCAGGCCATTAATACCGGTGGCAATGTCCAAGGACAGAGAGCCGGTAGAGATAGCGTCCACATTCAGGTGCTTGTTCTCACCCAGGCGCATAATGGCACCTGCGCCGTACTGCTTTTCAATTTGCTTGAGCGCATTTTCCAGCGCCGTCTGCTTGTCTGTTGCTTTGTCTGGTTTGTCCAGTTTCTTACTTTTTTTATCCGCAGCCATATATATTCCTCCGTCAAAATCATCTCTCTTATTATATTATATATAAAAAATAAAATCAACATTTAGTTTTTGCTGACCGTAAAATCGGTCTTTTTTGAAAATTTAGGCAAAAAGTGCTTGCATTTTGCAGGGATATGTGCTATTATAGCGGCGTTGTAATTTAGTAAGGAGGTGTTCGCACATGGCAAAATGTGAATACTGCGGGAAAGAAATGTCCTTTGGCATCAAGGTTTCTCATTCACACAGACGGTCCAACAGAACCTGGAAACCCAACATTAAGAAAGTTAAGGCTATTGTAAACGGCTCTCCGAAAAGAGTTTATGTTTGCACCAGATGTCTTCGTTCCGGTAAGGTCGAAAGAGCGTAATGAGATAAAACCGCTGCACTGTTCAGCGGTTTCTTTTTTTACTCTGCTACAAAAGCGCAGCTGACACACAATTGTGTCAGCTGCGCTTTTTCTTTTACTTATTCCTTTTTATTTTTACCGCCAACGGTAATCTTGCTTTCCGTACCGTTTAATATCCGCTTGATGTTCTCGCGGTGGGCAACCAGCACAATGGCCGCAAACACCACGGAGATCAGCGTAATAGGAACGGACTTATAAAACAGACCCATCAGCACCGGGTACAGGATTGCCATTAAGATGGACCCCAGCGATACCCATTTGGTAATCAGGACAGCCACAAAAAACACCGCCAGCAGGATCAGGGCGATCCGCCAGTCGATCATAAACACCATACCGCCGCAGGTGGCCACACCCTTGCCGCCCTTAAACCGGAAAAAACAAGGAAAAATATGACCCAGCACGCAGAACAGCCCGGCAAAGGACTTGATGAAAATCGGCTGCTGCGCATATAGTTCATTCCCCACCAGCAGACGCACCAGTAAAATTGCCACAGCTACCTTAGCCATATCGCCTAAAATCGTTGCAACTGCCGGCAGTTTGCCGTAATTTCGCAGCATATTGGTGGAACCGGCGTTACCGCTGCCGTGGGTGCGCACATCTTCCTTTTGGAACTTGCGAGAAAGAATGATACCAAAATTCAGGCTTCCCAGTAAATAAGACAGAACCGCACCCAGGATCAGACGAATAATCATTTTTTGCCCTCTCCCCTCTCGCGAATAATAAAGCGCACCGGCGTACCCTCCAGACCAAACACCTCACGGATTTGGTTCTCCAGATACCGCTGGTAAGAGAAATGGAACAGTTGGGCGTTGTTCACAAAAAACACAAAAGTTGGCGGACACACAGACGCCTGGGTCATATAATAGATCTTCAGCCGCTTGCCCTTATCCGTAGGCGGCTGCACCCGGGCGGTGGCGGCGCCGAGAATTTCGTTCAATTTGCCGGTGGAAATGCGCATGGTGCTCTGGGCATACACATAAGCGATCTGCTCAAACAGGCGATCCACACGCTGGCCGGTCTTGGCAGAGATAAACACAAAGGGCGCAAACTTCATAAAGGCAAAGTCTACCGCCAGCTTCTCTTTATACTCCCGCATCGTATTGCCGTCTTTTTCCACGGCGTCCCACTTGTTAACCACCACAATACAGCCCTTGCCTTGGTCCAGAGCTATACCGGCCACCTTGGAGTCCTGCTCCGTGAAGCCTTCGGTAGCATCGATCATAATCACGCACACATTGGCTCGCTCCACAGCGGTACGGGCGCGGATGATGCTATATTTTTCAATGGCGTCTGTCACCTTGCTCTTGCGCCGAATACCGGCGGTGTCAATAAAGGTGAACTTGCCGTATTGATTTTCAATGCGGGTGTCCGTAGCGTCCCGCGTGGTGCCTGCAATATCGGACACAATGGCTCGCTCCTGGCCGCTGATCCGGTTGATTAATGAGGACTTGCCCACATTGGGCTTGCCAATGACCGCCACCTTGATGGTATCGTCTTCCTCATCCTCCTCACTCTCCGAGGGAAAGTAAGCGATCACTGCATCCAGCAGATCACCGGTGCCGTGACCGTGCACGGCAGATACGGCAATCGGGTCACCCATACCCAAATTATAAAACTCGTAGAACTCCGGATCCGGGGCACCGACACTGTCGCACTTATTGACGCACAAGATCACCGGCTTGCCGCTTTTTTGCAGCATATTGGCCACATCCTGATCGGTAGCCACCACGCCGCTGCGCAAATCCGTCACCAGCACGATCACATCCGCCGTGGCAATGGCAATGTTGGCCTGCGCGCGCATTTGAGAGAGGATCACATCATCCGCCCGCGGCTCAATACCGCCGGTATCCACCAGCAGAAAGCGGTGACCCAACCACTCACAGTCGCAGTAAATGCGGTCCCGGGTCACGCCGGGCTTGTCGTCCACAATGGACAGACGGGCGCCTACCAATTTATTAAAAAGTGTGGATTTGCCCACGTTGGGGCGGCCCACAATGGCAACAACAGGTCTCGCCATAATAGACCCTCCTTTCAAGCAAATAGCAAGAAAGGCGGACATAAGCCCCGCAGCCTGTTCGGCTGTGACCAAGTCCGCCTTTGTGTTGAAGTTTTTGGCTTACGCCTCGTCCTTGCTGACAACTGCCTTGCCGTTGTAGTAACCGCAGTTGGCGCACACTTTGTGCGGCACGGTGTAGCCGGCGCAGTTGGGGCACTTAACGAGAGTAGGCGCATTCAGCTTCCAAACGCTGGAACGTCTTTTGTTCTTTCTTGCCTTTGAAGTTTTTCTCTTAGGTACTGCCATTTGAATTGCCTCCTTTATAATCCTTGATGCAAAATAATCACTTAATCCAGCAGCTGCAAAAGGGATTCCAATCTGGGATCCACATCCTTTTGGCAGTCGCAGGGTCCGTCATTCAAATTCTTGCCGCACTTGCAGCAAAGGCCCTTACAGTCCGGCTTGCACAGCATTTTGATGGGAAAGAACAATAATAGCTCTTCCCGCAAAAGGTCGCTGAGATCCAGCGCGCTGTCCTGTACCAAAACATATTCGTCGTCCGCATCCTCCCGGTTTTGGAGATCCTCTACCAAGATCTTGTGTAAGGACAACGACATGGGCTTTTGAATGGGCTCGGCGCAGCGGTCGCACACGCCGTCAAACACAAAGGACAGATCCAAATCTAAATAACATACATCCGCCTTTGCATACGCCTGTCCGGTCACGCGCACCGGCTGGCGCAGCGGGCAATACGAACCGTATTGCAAATCGTGGAAGTCCAGCTGCTCCTCAATGGCAATACGCTGTGTATCGCCGCCGAAAAGTGCCTTCAGGTCTAACTTCACAAAACCACCTCACGATCGCACTTTAAGTATTATATATACAAGACGCCGCTTTGTCAATAGTTATTTTTGCGGCGGAAAAAATAAAGAGCCTGAAAAAGGCTCTTTATTTGTGCATTTTTGCTTACAGCTCTTCGCAGTAGTCAAACACTTCCACCGGCAGATCCTCTTTGTCACAGCTGATGGTGAAGTAGAAATCCACATCCTGTGCCTCGCTCAACTCGGACAGCATATCAAAGAACTGTACCAGCTTCTGATACTCTCTGCCAACGATCTTAAAGGTGGCGTCGATCAAAATATCCGTCACATCGTAGTTGCCGGCGCAGATACCGGCCAAAAAGCCGTAAAACGCCTTACAACCGCTGACACGGTATGTATCGGTCTCCAGCAGGCGAGCCTTAGAGGACACATCGTAAGTGAGCTTGGGCTCCTTTTCAATGCACACCACATTGCCGTCAGACTTCTCTACGCAGGTGTTCACCAGGTCAATGAGTTTTTTGGTTTTGCCTGAGCCTTTGTTGCCGATAATGAGCTTAATCATTTATTATTCCTCCAATAGGATTTATTTGCAACTCTATTTTAGCATAACCCCAACTGTTTTTCAAGGTTTTCTTTTTCACTTTCATAACCGGGTTTGCCAAGGAGTGCAAACATATTCTTTTTGTAGCTCTCTACGCCGGGCTGATTAAAGGGATTGACCCCCAACATATAGCCGGAAACGGCGCATACTTTCTCAAAGAAATAGATCATATAGCCCATGTTTTCTGCGTCCAGGGCGTCGATTTCCAAAACAAAGTTGCCAACGCCGCCGGCGGTGTGGGCCAGCAGAGTGCCCTGGCGGGCCTTTTCATTCACATAACTCATTTTCTTACCGGCCAGGAAGTTCAAGCCGTCAATATTGCCCTCTTCCTCACCGATCACATAATCGCTCTGTGGACGGGCAAACTGCATCACGGTCTCAAACATCAGCTTGCTGCCGCTTTCCTGGATATACTGACCTACGGAGTGCAGGTCGGTGGAAAATACGCAGGACACCGGGAACAGACCCTTGCCGTCCTTGCCCTCGCTCTCCGCAAACAGCTGCTTGAGCCATTCGTTGAACAGTGTCATTGCCGGCTCATAAGACACAAAGCATTCCAGACTCTTGCCCTTGTTGTAGAAGCAATTTCTGGCGGCGGCATATTTCAGCACATCGTTTGTGTCTACCGTTTGGCCGCACAAAGTATCCTCTGCGGTCTTGGCCCCGGTCATCAGAGCATCAATATCAATACCGGCCACAGCGATGGGCAACAGACCCACAGCGGTGAGCACGCTGTAACGGCCACCTACATTATCCGGCACGACAAAGGTCTCATAGCCCTCTGCATCTGCCAACGCCTTTAAGGTACCCTTAGACTGGTCGGTGGTGCAGAAAATGCGCTTTGCCGCCTCCTCTGCGCTGTACTTCTTGTTGACCATCTCCCGGAACACACGAAAAGCGATAGCCGGCTCCGTGGTGGTGCCGCTCTTGCTGATCACATTCACGCAAATATCCTTGCCCTCACAAAGAGCCACGGTCTCATTAAGCATCTCCGGGCTGATAGAGTTGCCGATAAAGAAGATCTGCGGGGTATCCTTAGCCAGCAGGTTGTAATTGGGGGACTTTAATGCCTCAATCACGGCACGGGCGCCAAGATAAGAACCGCCGATACCGATCACGATCAGCACTTGTGCATTCTTCTGAATGTAAGAAGCCGCCTTTTTAATGCGAGCAAACTCCTCTTTGTCATAATCGGTGGGCAGATGTACCCAACCCAAAAAGTCGTTACCGGCACCGGTACCGTCCATCAGGGTCTTTTGTGCAGCCGCAACCTGGGGCTCCAGCGCCTGAATATCCGCCTTGCTGACAAAAGTTTCAGCAAAATTACTGTTAAATTTAACTGCCATCATTTTATCTCCATTCTACTTGGAATTTCAAATCCTCATTTTACAACAACAAGGCTGATTTTTCAACACTTATTTTCAAAATGTCCTCAAAAAGCGGACAAAAACCGACCAAAAGGCGGTTTTGTCGATATTCACCCCGGCATACACCGGCAGTTCCGCCACCGTTTTTCCGTCCAGTTTGACTTTCACGGTGCCCACCTTGGTGTTCTTGCGCACAGGCGCATCCACCGTTCTTTTTAACTTATATTCATAAGTGGGATCACCGCTGCCTTTGGCACAAAGCAACTGCTGTTTTGCAGGCACGGCAGGGTTCAGGATCTTTTGGACGCCGTTTTTCACGGTAATTTGGGTAATTTTCTTTGGGTCTGCCGACAGGGTCACCAGGCGATAATCCGCAAAGCCGCTGTCCAGCAGAGCCGTAGCAGCGGAAAAGCGCTGTTCGCTGGTCTTAGCGCCCAGCACCACGGCGATCAGTTGCATACCGTCCCGTCGGGCAGTAGCGCACAGGCAAAAACCCGCCTTCTCTGTGGTGCCGGTTTTCAGCCCGGTAATGCCGTCATAAGTGTTAACCAATTTATTGGTATTATTCAGTTCCGTTTTGCCCTCCCGCAGACTGTCCAACCACACGGTAGTATACTTGGTGATCCAGTTGTGGCGCAGCACTTCCCGGGCAATCACTGCCAGGTCGTAAGCAGAAGAAAAATGATTTTTGGCCGTATCATCCAGCCCTGTGCAGTTCTCAAAATGGGTATCTTGCAGCCCCAATTCCTTGGCACGGGCATTCATACACTGCACAAAGGCGCCGTCCGACCCGGCTACGAACTCTGCCAGCGCCGTACAGGCGTCATTGGCGGACGCGATCACCACCGCCTTCAGCAGTTCCTCCACGGTCATCTGCTCCCCCACTTCCAGCCAGATTTGGGAGCCGCCCTTGGAAGCTGCGTTGGCACTGCCGGTGACAGTATCCGTCAGTTTAATCTTGCCGGTGTCCAAGGCTTCCGCCACCAGAAGCATGGTCATCAGCTTAGTGACCGACGCCGGGGAACGCCTGTCGTGGGCATTCTTCTCAAAGAGCACAGCCCCTGTATCTGCGCTCACCAGCACGGCGCTGGGTGCCTCTACCGTTTTTTCATCCACAGCGGCAAAGCAGGGCGCAGGCACCGCCAACGCCAGCATCAAAGCCAAGAAAAATGTACCGATTCTTTTCATCAAACCACCTCATTGTTTGTGCTAAAAATCTTGCTCCCCCAACGGCTTTATGCTATAATGTCGTGGATTGGAGCGTAATAGATATGAAAGCTGCTTTTTACACCCTTGGCTGCAAGGTCAACCAGTATGAAAGTGAATATATGGCCGAGCTGCTGCGCAGCGCCGGTTTTGAGATTGTGTCCCCGGACCAGGAAGCGGACTACTACATCGTCAACTCTTGTACGGTAACCGCCACCGCGGACCAAAAGACCCGCCAAAGCGTGCGCCGCTTTAAGCGCCGTCACCCGGGCGCAACGGTGATCCTCACCGGCTGTATGCCCCAGGCGTTCCCGGAGGAGGCCAAAGCCCAGCTGGACGCAGACATTGTATTCTCTAACAAGAGCGACGGTGATATTTTTTCCATCATCAACCGGTATCATACAGAAAAAAGCCGCATTGTGGACATTAACGCCCACCAAACCGGCGACCCCTTTGCCCCCTGCGCCATCAGCGGCTTTGGGCAGCGCGTGCGTGCCTTTGTAAAAATTGAGGACGGCTGTGACCGGTTTTGCTCCTACTGCATTATCCCCAAATCCAGGGGGCGTGTGCGCTCCAAGGCGCCGGCGGACCTGGAAAAAGAAGTGCAGGACCTGGCTGCCCACGGCATTAAAGAGATCGTACTGGTGGGCATTAACCTGTCCGCCTACGGCAAGGGGCAGGACTTTGATCTGCTGGACGCTGTTGCCATTTGCGACCGCACCCCCGGCATTGCCCGGGTGCGCCTGGGCTCTCTGGAGCCGGACCACATCACCGACCGCATGATTGCCGGGCTGGCAAAGATAGAAAAATTCTGTCCCCAGTTCCACATTTCTCTGCAAAGCGGCTGCACCAAGACCTTAAAATCCATGAACCGCCACTACACGGCGGAGGAATATGCAGACCTGTGCCGCAAGCTGCGTGCCGCATTTCCGAACGCCACTTTGACCACGGATATGATGACCGGCTTTCATGAAGAAACAGAAGCCGATTTTGAAGAGAGCCTGGCCTTTGCAAAGAAGATTGGGTTTGAAAAGGTACATGTATTCCCCTACTCTCAGCGAGAGGGCACAGCCGCCTCTAAACGGGGCGACAGCGTTCCTCGGCAGGAGAAGGAACGCCGCGCAAAAAAGTTGATTACAGAGACAGACAAGCTGCGTGAGGCCTATTTTGACGGACTTGTAGGCAAAAAAGCAGAGGTACTGGTGGAGCAACAACAATCGGATGGCACTTACGCCGGCTACACCCGCAATTATGTACCGGTGACCATCCACCGTCGGGATCTACACATCGGCGATCTGGTGGAAGTGACCATTACCGGAGTAGAAAACGCCGATCACTGCATAGCAGAGTAAAGGCCGCTGACCTCCTCTTCTACGCTGTCGTCGGATAGATAGCCGTAGGAGAACACATAAAAGCCCTTTACCGCCGGAATTTTGCGGATAAACTGAATTTGGCGAAAGATCATATTCTTATTTTCCCGGAATTCGCCTTTGCCCCGCCCGGCGTAGGCATCTGCCTTGCCGCATTTATACAGCGGCAGGCCGATATAAAGATCACAGGCGGTAACCAAATCCCGCCAGTCTTTTACCGTTTTCATAAACGGCAGGGTATCGTTAAGAAAGCCGAAGTACACTTGAGGGCACAGATAATCGCAGTAACCCTTTTGGGTTGCCCAGGTCTCCACATCGGCGTACAAACTGTCCCGATCATTGGCAATGCCCGCCGCCGGGCTGATGCCAAAGGTACAGCTTTGATTTTCTTCTTTCACTGCTTTATAAACAGCGCGGATCAGGTCATTCACCCGGCTGCGCCGCCAGTCGCCTAAAGACATGTTGCCGCCGTCTGCACGGTAGGCAGCATACTGCTTAGCGTCAATTTTCTTATCGGTATCCGGGTAAAAGTAATCATCAAAATGGATGCCGTCTACCGGGTAGTTTTTCACAATTTCCCGCACGCCGGCCACAATGCGTTTTTGCACCGCTTTGGACGCCGGGTTAAAGTAGATTTTTTTATTCACGATCACCACATTGCCGTTTTTCTCCTTATACCACTTTTTAGCCATGTTATCGTCGCTGAGTTTGTCGATCTTATCCTGCTGGCTCACCCGGTAAGGGTTGAACCAGGCTTCAATTTTCAGTTGATTTTCGTGCGCCGCCTTGCACAGCAGTTCCAGCGGGTCGTATTTTAGTTCCCCGCCCGCTTTGCCAAAGCAGTAGACGCTGACAGGGAAATATTTGGACCGATAAAAGGCGTCTGCGCAGGGGTGCACCTGCACGGTGACTGCCGTAAAGCCCCGCCTTTGCAACTGCGCAAAAGCCTTTGATACGGCGCTGTAAAAATCGCCGCCGGTATCGTATTTGCCGGTAAAGGCCTGGAGCTCGTAGTAAGTGATCCACACGCTTCGCACGGTCAGTTCTCCGGCAGCGGCCGTGTCCGGCGCCGTTGTGGTCTCGGTTTGCGCCGGTTTGTTCACCGTGCATCCGCACAGCAGTACCAGGCAGAAAAGAGAGAGGAATACTTTCTTCATACTTGACACTTTCTAAAAATATTGTAAAATAAACATAGGTGATGTTATGGAATACAGATTAGGTACAGATAATCGCATTAAAGCCCGCGGCGAGACGGTGGAGCTCACCTGTCCTCAGTGCGGCAAAAAAGGGCATTTTGGCGTGTTTTCTAACTTTGAGCGCCGCATTGCCGTAAAGTTGCCGCTGCCCCTGGAATGCCAAACGGTGTACTTTTTGGTGTGTCCCAACTGCGCCGCCGTCTTTGGTGTAGACGAGCAAAAGGGCGATGATTTCAAAAAGGGTTCTCCCCTGTCCATCGGCAACTTTGACCTAAAGGACTTAAAGCCCTTTAAGCCGGAAAAGCAAGCGTGAGCCTATACCAGTTCGCCCTGCTTTGGTTGGTGGGTACCAACCTGCTTGCCATCGTGCTGACCGTCAGCGACAAAGTCCGCGCCAAAAAAGGCAGCTGGCGCGTACCGGAGGATACGCTGCTGTTTGTGGCGCTTTTAGGCGGCGCTGCGGGTGAGTACATTACCATGCGCCTGATCCGCCACAAAACCCGGCACAAAAAATTCATGATCACCCTGCCGGTATTCATTCTGCTGCAAGCAGCGCTGGCCTTGGTGCTGGAAGCCAAATTTTATTTTTATTGATGGTAAAAACGGAGCCAAACGGCTCCGTTTTTTTGTTTTTCTTTGTTAAAGAATAATACAGATCAGCCCGCTGCACCCCTCGTTGATCACCCGCTCGATGGTCTCTCTGAACTTGTTGCGGGCGTCCTCCGGCATACGGTAAAGCTTGTTATTCAGCCCCTCGTTCACCAGATCCAACAGCGGCTTGCCAAACAAATTGGTGTTCCAAATAGCTGCCGGGTCCTGTTCAAACTCTTTGAGCAGGTACATGACCAACTCCTGGGACTGGCTTTCACTGCCCACAATGGGTGCCACTTCTGTGTACGTGTTGCAGCGGATCATATGAATGGAAGGCGCCTGTGCCCGGAGCTTTACACCATAGCGGCCACCCTGTTTCATAATTTCCGGCTCATCCAGATGCATCTCATCCATGGCAGGCATTACAATACCGTATCCGCTATTCTCCACATCTGCCAGCGCCTGCTCAAACCGTGCAAACCGCTGCTTGACGGTCACCAGCTGCAAAATCTGCTCCATCAACTGGCGTTCGTTAGCAATGGTCAGGCCGCATTTCTCAGACAATACCTGATAAAAGTAACTGTGGTCCACCTGCACATCCAGCTGCACATCGCCGGTAGACAGATCCAGTCGCCGCACCTGTACGCTTTCAATCCGCGATACCTTTGCCAAGGCTGCAACAAACGGCTTCACACTGTCAATGGTGGACAAACTGTGGCAGTCCTGTTGTACCGCAGCGAACAGCTCCGTTTTCCAAGGATCCTGATCGTCCAGGCACTTGATCCACCCGGGCATCAGCAGTTGCACGGAGCTGATGGGAAATTCGTACAGCACCTTTTGCAGCACCGCATGGAATGCCTCGGCGTCCATTTCCATACAATTCTCTGCCAACACCGGCACGCCGTATTTCTCCGTTAGTTCTGCGGCCAAAGCGACCGTTCCTGCGGCTGTGGGCGTCTCCGAATTGAGCAGCACCACAAAGGGCTTACCGTAGGATTTCAGCTCCTCGATCACCCGCTCCTCTGCCTCTTCATACTCCGCTCTGGGAATCGAAGTAATGGTGCCGTCCGTTGTAACGACCAAGCCAATAGTGGAGTGCTCGGTAATCACTTTTTTCGTGCCGATCTCCGCCGCCATGTTAAAAGGTATTTCTTCCTCATACCAGGGCGTGCGCACCATCCGGGGCTGCTCCTCCTCAATATAGCCCACGGCACTGGGCACAATGTAGCCTACGCAGTCCACAAGTCGCACACGGAAGGTAGTGTGATCCGTCAAATGCAGGGTCACCGCTTCCTCCGGCACGAATTTTGGCTCCGTGGTCATAATGGTACGCCCGGCAGCGGACTGGGGTAATTCGTCCGTGGCCCGCTCCCGCTGGTACTCTCCGTCAATATTGGGGATCACCATGGTGTCCATAAACCGCTTGATAAAAGTGGATTTGCCTGTGCGCACCGGTCCCACCACGCCGATATAAATATCACCCTGCGTTCGGAGAGCGATATCGCTGTAAATCTGTTGATTCATATGCTCACACTCCCGGAATCAAAAGAATGGTTTGTTGGCGAAGTACATCTTCTGTCAGTTGATTTTCCTGCTGAATCAGCTCGGTGCGGGAACGGAATTTTTTGGCAATGTCCCACAGGCTCTCATCCTTGGCGGCAAAGTACAGTGTCAGCACCGGTGACTCACCGGCAGTGCAGGGTTGCAGCTCCACATCGGTCACCGTCTGCATCTCCGCCTCGGTGTACAGGCAAGCACTGTACTCTATATTCACCCGCAGTTCAATACGGTTAGCCGACTGTAAGATATAATCAAAGGATTGCAGCCCGGCGCCAACAAATCCGGCGCACTTGCCATCTGTCAGCGCCAGTTGCAGCCGGGTTACGCCGTCTTTGCAGCACAGATTGCCGCTCACATCGTAGTAGGCCACACCGTAGCCCACCTCCACCAGCAGCAGGCCGTTTTGCACCCGCGCCTCCTGCATAGCAAGGGATAAATCCAGGATTTCTGCAATCTCCGTATCCTCAAAGCTCAAATCGGCGGACAACGTCTTGCTGTCATAGAAGAATTGTGGATCCCGCAGCAGCGGAACCGTGCCGGTCTGCACCCGAGCGTCATAGGCAATGGCATAGGCATCTGTCACCAGTTGGGTATCACTGACCAGGGCAGCCGTGTAGGACACACAAAAGGCTCCGGCGATCTCCAATCGGCGCAAGTCGTTATTTTCGTCCGGTACCGGCTTTACAAACAGAGAACCGATCTTCACTTGTGCAAAGGCATGGCTGTCCTCGGTCATACCGGCCACATCCACGATTTTACTGCTGTGCACGGTAAAGCAGCATTTCTCCGTGTTATGTTCTGTGTTTTCATATACCACGCACAACTCAGCCCGGCACTTCACCAGCATTTTGCCGGCAATGGCGCGCACTTCGTCAATCACCGCAAAGGCACCGGTGTGGATCAACACAGAGATATTGGTGTTGTGCTGGCCGATGGCGAACTTCTCGTCAAAATCGCAGGAGAACAGTCCGGCGTCCAGCACCTCCAGGCACTGGGCGTCTGCTTGGCGCAAAATGGCACCACAACAGTCAGTCAGCTGGCTCTGTTCCATATAGGCAAAGACCTCTGTGTGGACTTGCAGCCCAGAACGCACCTCTAACTTGCGCTGATTGATCAGCCGATAGTTGGTAAAGTCCGTACAAGTGTGCACCTGGGCAAAGGCAAAGGCGTCCGTCACCGGTGCGTCAATGTTTTTAGTGAACCGCTCCTCAAACGCGGCAGACAAACAGCACCCGGAAGTGGAGATATACACCAATGAAATGCGGCTGCGCCCTGTCACCCTTAAGCTGCCGGAGGCATATTCATAGTCCGTCACCGCATGGCTGCACACGCACCGTACCACCCGCTCCACATCTTCACAGTATTGGGGCAGACTCTCCTGGTATTCCACTTCAAACTTTGCTTCTCCCGTGCCCAAACAAACCGTGCGCTTGCTGTCGGCAAAGGTCTTTTCCGTTTCCATTGCAACATCTCCTTACAGTTACTGGTAATATCTATGCACCCGCACCCTCGTCTATGCACACCAAAGAAAAATGTTACCCAATAGAAAAAGACTTCGTTACCATGTGATAACGAAGTCTTTTTACTATGTTAGATTTAGGTTTCCGGCTTTACTTTTTTGATCTTAAAAACGACGCGCAGCAGCGGCGCCAGCACCTTTGGGCGATCCAGTACGATCACTTGCATAATGGCCCTCCTTTTAGCGTTTACAGCAGATAATGCCCAGGACGATGACGGCGATGGCCAAAATGCGGGTGACCCAAATGGTGGGGCAGCAGCAGGCGATCACCAGTCCCGCACCGAATGCGATCCACAAAAAATCACGCCTACACATTTTTTTCACACCGAACACCCCGCAACTGCTGTATTTACACCATACTATGCGCGCAGTTGCAGATCGTTACTGAGCACCGTCAGCAGTCGGCCCTCCCGGAAAGAAATGGAACATTCCCCGCCCCGCACCTCATTACTTTGGCACATGGATGTGGCCGGGTGCAGGTCATAGTCCGTCAGTTCCCACTCGGCGCCCCGAATGGTCAGTCCCCGGCACACACCGCCAAAGGCAAACAGGGAGAAATAACCGTAGCCCGCCCCGCTAAAGGAAAAAGGGCCGTCAGAGATAAAAAGCTTTTCATTAGGGGTAATAATCTCCGCCTGCACACCGCGGTCCAGGCAATAGGCCAAATTCGCCACATTGGAGAAAGAATGGTCAAAGCGGTTGCCAATAGCGCCCACCAGAATCAGGTGGGTATAGCCGCGCTCCATGGCGATCTTTATGGCCGCCAGCGTGTCCGTATCGTCCTTATGCGCGGGCATCACGATCAGTTCCTTGGTGTGCTCCGGCACCGGTGAAGAATCAAAGTCCCCTACCACAATATCCGGCTCTGCACCCAAGCGACGGCACTTTTGATAGCCGCTGTCCGCTGCTACCACAAAAGCGCCGGGCAACAACGGCTTGATGTAGGCAATATCCGCCTCCGGCGCGCCGCTGACAATCAGGCAGCGCTTTATTTCCGTTCCCATTTTTTAATATCCTTTACCTGATTATAAAATTCAACATAACTGTTGTGACGACTTTCGCTGATCTCGCCCCGCTCCACGGCGGCGCACACGGCACAACCCTTATCTGCCACATGGGTGCAGCTATTAAAGCGGCAATCCCCCAAATAAGGGCGAAAATCCGGAAAGCAACCGGGCAATTCGTCCTTGTCGATCTCCGCGTCCCGCTCCAGTTCCAGTGCAGAAAAGCCGGGGGTATCTGCTACCCAGCCACCGGCCACCGGGTACAGCTCGCAGTGCCGGGTGGTGTGGCGACCGCGCCCCAACTTCTTGCTGGTCTCGCCGGTTTCCAGCGCCAAGTCCGGGCACAGACGGTTCAGCAGCGTAGACTTGCCCACGCCACTGTTGCCGGTAAACGCGCACAACTTGCCGGAGATCAGCGCCGGCAATTCGTCTGCCCCTGCGCCGGTGCGGGCATTACACAGCACCACAGGGTAACCGGCTGTTTTGTAAATGTCGGCATACTGCTGTCCGTTCTCTGCCAAATCCGCCTTGGTGAGCACGATCACACAATCAATGCCCTTTTGCGCCGCCAGCACCGTCAGCTTGTCGATCTGCACGGTACGGATCTCCGGATCTACCAAAGACGACACAATAAAGAGCCGATCTAAATTGGCCAGCGGCGGCCGGCGCAATTCATTTTTGCGGGGCAAAATAGTGTCAATGGTATTCTCCCCCTGTGGGTTCACGGTAATCTCTACCCGATCCCCAACCAACGGGGTGATCCGCTGCTTGCGAAAGGCGCCCCGCGCCTTGCACTCATATAATCCATCGGCGGTTTCTACATAATAGAAACCGCCGATTCCTTTGTGAATTCTGCCTGTTACTGCCATATCAGTCCGTCCCGTCGGGTACTGTGGTGTCCGTCTTGTCGTTAAAGTTCATACGCACCGTTTTGGCCTTGTCTGCCTTTACAGTCTGGCGCTGAGACACCTCGCCCAGTTCCACCTCGATCTCCACCCGGGCACCGTAAGACACTTGCAGGTTAAAGGTACGCTGACCGCCGTCCAGGCTCTCGCTCTTGGTAAATTGCAGTTCCCCGTCCACATAGATGTTCAGGGTGCTGTGCTTGCCGGTATCCGGCACCGTTACCTGCAACTTCACCGTCTGTGCCGCCGGGTCGGTAGACACTACGCCGGTGGACACCACCAGCTTGATGGTAGCGGACGGCTCCGCCGCCTCACCCTGTCCGGGGGTCTGGCTGATCACCGTATCCTTGGGCAGATTGCTGTCTTCAGTAGAAATCTGCACATTCTCAAACCCGCTCTTCTCCATAAAGTTGCGAGCATCGCTTTGGCTCAGTCCACGCACATCCGGCACAGTCAGCAGCACCTTTTGGGTCGTGCTGGGGCCGGAGCTGATATAAATGGTCACCGTTTGGTCCGCAGCCACCAAATCCCCTGCCTTGGGGCTGGTATATACGCACTGACCCTCTTTTACCGTCTCGCTGGAGATGGTCGTTACGGTGTAGTTGTTCAGTCCCTCGGAGGCTAACTCTTTCTTGGCCATATCCTCACCAAGGCCGTAGCAGTTGGGCACCTGAATGCCACCGGGCGTCTGGGCCACCACAAGGGTCACTGTGCTGCCCTTCATCACCCGCTCACCGGCTGCCGGTTTTTGCTCCAGCACCGTGCCCGGGTCAGCGTCCTCACTCTCCTTGCTCTCCTGTACAAAAACATAATCGTACTGGTTGGAGCTGACGATGGTGTCATAGGACTGACCCACAAAGTTTTCCAACTTCATAGACTTGGTGTTCAGCGAACCGGTAAGGCCCATCACCAACAGTACAATGGCTGCTGCAAGCACCAGCATGCCGGCGATCACAGCGCCGACGATCTTGCCCTTGCGCTTGGGATCTTCCTCCACCACCGGCTGTTCCGGCTCGGATCGCAGATCCGGCTGGGGCTTCTCCGTGTGATCCACCGTCTTAATCACATATTTAGTAGGCTCCTCGTCCACAAAATAGGAATAGTCAAATGTGGTGGCCGGGTTCTTGATGACCTCCTCCACATCAAAGAGCATTTCCGTTGCGGACTGGTAGCGATTGGCCGGGTTCTTCTCCATAGCGTGGGCACAGATCTGCTCCACGCCCCGGGGAATATCCGGGTTAATGTCAATGAGCCGCTTGGCGTCCGCCTGCACCTGCATTAGGGCCACGGACACGGCGCTGTCTGCATCAAAAGGCACACGACCGGCCAGCATCTCATAGAGCACCACGCCAAGAGAATAAATATCCGCCCGTTCGTCAGTAAACTCGCCCTTAGCCTGCTCCGGACTGATATAATGCACAGAGCCAATCGCATTTTCCGTTAAAGTTTTGGTCTCGCTGCGGGAGAAGCGGGCAATACCAAAGTCTGTCACCTTAATATGACCGTCAGCCAGCAGCATAATATTTTGAGGCTTAATGTCCCGGTGCACAATGCCCTTGTCATGGGCGTGCTGCAACGCGCGCAAAATCTGCGTAGTAAAGTACAGGGCGTCATTCCAGGTGATGGCCCCCTGCTTTTGTATATATTCCTTTAAGGTAATGCCGTCCACATACTCCATCACAATGTACTGGAGCTTCTCACCAAAGCTCACATCGTACACCTTTACGATATTGGGGTGGGACATAACGGCAATGGCCTTGGACTCGTTCTTGAACCGGCGCACAAAGTCGTCATTTTGCAAAAACTCGTCCTTTAGGATCTTCACCGCCACAATGCGGTCATCCACATTGTCATAGGCTTTATAAACAACGGACATACCGCCTACGCCGATGATCTCCTGCACTTCATATCTGCCGTCTAAGCGTTTTCCTACATAATTATCCATTATATTTGTTCACTCCGCTTAATTGCTGATGGCAACAACGGTAATATTATCACCGCCGCCGTTTTTGTTGGCCTGCTGCACCAGTCGATCCGCATAAGCATAATACTGACCGTCACTGATGGCGCTGACCATCTCGTCATTGTCCACATAGTTGGAAAGACCGTCCGTACACAGTAGTAGCACCTGGCCGTCGCTAAAGTCGATCTGGTCAAAGTCAATCTTAATGGCACTGTCTACCCCGATGGCACGGGTGATGATATTCTTATTGGGGTGGTGCTTTGCCTCGTCCGGGGTGATCTTGCCGCTCTCCAGCAGATCCTGCACCATACTGTGATCCGTAGTCACCTGCTGCAAGCCATCGGCAGAAAAGAGATACGCGCGGCTGTCCCCGGCATGGGCGATAAACGCCTGGCCGCCACGAATGACGGCACACACCACCGTGGTGCCCATACCCCGAAGATCCGCCTTTTCCTGTGCCAGATCATACACTTCCACATTGGCGGCAGACAGCGCCGACTCCAGCATATTGCAAATGGAGCTGTCCCGCATGTTGGGGTGGTAAGACGCATTGATCTTGCTGCTGATCACCTGCACCGCCAGTGAGCTGGCAATATTGCCGCCGGCTGCGCCGCCCATACCGTCACACACCACGGCAAAGGCCGTGCCATCCGGCATTTCGCCCACAAAATAGGCGTCCTGGTTGGACTCACGGATCCGCCCCCGGTCGGTTTTAGCAACCATGTTCAATCTGATCACCTCGTTTCTTCAATCTGCGAAGCTGCCCGCAAGAGGCATTGATATCATGACCTAAAGTTCTTCTTATTGTAGCATTTATTCCCTGTTTTTTCAATATGCTTTGAAAGTTTTGAATGTCTTTTTGACTGGATCGCACATTGCCCCGCTCCGCCACATCGTTCACCGGAATCAGGTTCACATGGCAAAGCATTCCCCGCAGCCGCGCCGCCAATTCCATGGCATGGGCCGGTCGGTCGTTTACATTGTGGATCAACGTGTATTCAAAGGACACCCGGCGCGAGGTTTTCTCCGCATAAGCTGCCATGGCCCGCAAGGTAGCGTCCACGCCCCACCGGGCATTCACCGGCATGGTGCGGGAGCGGATTTCATCATTGGGCGCGTGCAGGGAAAGCGTCAGCGTCACCGGCAAATCCTCTTCCATCAAATCATAAATACGATCCACCAACCCGCAGGTAGATATGGTGATATTCCGAAGGCTGATATTCAGTCCCCGAGGGTCGTTGACCGTATGTAAAAACGAGATGGTATTATCATAATTATCAAGCGGCTCGCCAATGCCCATCATCACAATATGGGATATGCGGCAGCCCAGATCCTTCTGGGCTGCGTGCACCTGACTCTCAATCTCCGCCGGCAGCAAATTCCGCTGAAAACCGGCCAGGGTAGACGCACAGAAGGTGCAGCCCATTTTGCACCCCACCTGGCTGGACACGCAAATGGTGTAGCCGTAGTTGTAGTGCATGACCACGGACTCCACATACTCGCCATCATTCAAACGAAACAGATATTTCACCGTATCGTCTACGGCAGAAACATATTTTTCCTCGATTCGGCAGGCGGGAATGGTAAACCATTCGTCCAGTTTGCTCCGAAGATCCTTGGACAGATTGGTCATCTCCTCAAAGTCCTGCACCCCCACCTTGTGTAGCCAAGCGTACACCTGATCGGCACGAAAGCGCTGCAGCCCAAGGTCCCCAAACCGCTGGCAAAGTGCCGGATAAGTTAAACTTTTGATGTCCTCTTTCATGCCTGTCTCTCCAAAGCGGCGTAATAAAAGCCGTCGCTGCCCTGTTCACACGGAAAGCGAGTACATTCCGCCGCCAGGAAAAAGGCGCTGTGTCGGTCCAGAAATGCCGACACAACCTTTTCGTTCTCTTTTTTATGGAGGGTGCAGGTGGAATACACCAGTCGCCCGCCGGGTTTTAAGTAAGTAGCTGCCGTCTGCAAAATGGAAAGCTGCAAGGCAGGCAGGTCCTTAATACTGTCTAAATCTTTATAGCGGATTTCCGGCTTACGGCGGAGAATGCCAAAACCGGAGCAGGGCACATCGCAAAGAATGGCGTCTGCTGCCGGAATGTCCCGGCTATGCAACGTAGCGTCCTGCACGCGGGATTCTATACAGTCCAGGTGTAACCGCCGGGCACCGCTGCGGATCAACTCCACCCGGTGGGGGTGCAGATCACAGGCGATCAAGCGGCCGGTATTGTTCATCTGCTCCGCCAAAGCAAAGGATTTACCACCCGGTGCGGCACACACATCCAGCACCGTTTGACCCGGGCGCACCTGCAAGGCAGCGCAGGCCAGGTAGCAGGACAAATCCTGCACATGGAAATAACCTTTTTGAAAAGCGGCTGAGCGTTCCACATCAAAGCCGTCGTCCACGGTCAGTACTTTCTCCGGCAGTAGACGGGCTTGCACGCCTTCCTCTGCCAGCATATCTTGCAGCTGCGCAGCCGTTACAAATAAAGAATTGGGCACCAAAAATAATGGCGCACGACCGTTGATATAAGGCAGGAACGCCGCAGTAGCATCCGCTCCATAGGTCTTTTGCCACATAGCCAGCAGGGGCTGCGGCACGGAATAGCGGAGCATGGGCGTATCCGGCAAATCCGGATCCGCTGCGATCTGCCGCAGTACCGCATTGATCATACGGCCGTAATAACCTTGGCCCACCGTCTTTGCCAGTTCCACCGTTTCATTTACCGCAGCAGGCACAGGCACCTTGTCCATATACAGCGCCTGGTAGGCGCCCATACGCAACAACACCCGCACCTTGGGCTTCAAGCGCCCGGTGGTGAATTTATCCACCAAAGCGTCCAACGTGATTTGCCGTTCCAATACGCCCCGCACCAAAGCAGTGGCAAAAGCCCGTTCCTGCCCGTTGGCCACAGGTAAATGGTCGAGAGAAAGATTGGAATAGGCGCTCTCCTGTTGAATTTTATATAGGGCTTCAAACGCGGCTAAGCGCGGAGATTTAACGGTCATTGCTTCGTCCTGCCAGGAGCAGCAGCCGCAGCAAAGTAGCCAGCGCAGAGGCCAGCGCCGCCACATAGGTAAGGGCAGCAGCCGTCAGCACTTTCTTCGCGCCCCGGTACTCCTGTTCGGTTAAAAATTGATTGCTTTCAATGGTCTGCAAGGCCCGGCGAGAAGCGTTAAACTCCACCGGCAAAGTCAGCAGCTGGAACAGCGCCACTAAGGCATACAACACAATACCCACCATGATCAGCGGCCGCCAGGTAAATACCATGCCCAGCAGCACCAGCGGAATACCCAAAGAGGAACCGATGCGGGTGGCAGGAATGGCAGCGTTACGAATCTTTAGCGGTGCATAGCCCTGTGCGTGCTGGCAGGCGTGGCCCGCCTCATGACAGGCAACGCCGATGGCCGCCACAGAGGTGGCGTTATACACATCGCCGGACAGACAAATTTCTTTATTCTTCGGGTCGTAATAATCGGTGAGGGTGCCGCCGATCTGGCGAATTTGCACATCGGTAATGCCGTTTAGTTGCAACAGTCGCGCCGCCGCCTGGGCGCCGGTCATGCCGCACATGGCGTGCACGCTGCTGTACCGACGGAAAGCCCGCTTCACCTTGATTTGACAATAAAAAGAAAACAGCAGGACCGGGATCATAATGACCCCGGTTGCGTAATAAAGCATATAGGCGTTCATAAAATCACGCTCCTAAAACAGTACCTACCGCCACCGGGTGCCCAGCCAAAAAGGCCTTGGCATCCATGGCTTTCTTCCCCTGAGGCTGCACGGTCAGCAGTTCCAAACCGCCGCCATCCCCGCAGGCAACAATCAATTTGCCCTTGCTCTCGATCACCGCACCGGGAGTGCTCCCCTTTTGTTCGCTTAGGCGAGCAGACAGCACCTTCACCGTCTTGCCGCCAATGGTGGTGGTGGCGCAGGGCCAGGAATACAGCCCCCGCACCTGATCGTGCAGCTGCGCTGCCGAGCGGTTCCAATCCAAGGGGCTCATAGACTTGGAGATCATTTTGGCATAACCAAAATCCCCTGCCGGTTGGGGCACCGGGTGCAGATCGTCCAGCCTGGGTAAAATCTCTGCTAGCGCCTGTGCACCTAAAGCCGACAGCCGGTCAAACAGCATTTCCGCCGTTTCCTCCGGGTCAATGGGTGTTTTCTTGACCAGCAGCATATCGCCGGTGTCCAGTCCTGCGTCCATTTGCATAATGGTCACGCCGGTCTCTGTTTCGCCGTCTAAGATAGCCCACTGAATGGGCGCCGCGCCTCGATATTTAGGCAGCAGCGAGGCGTGCACATTGATACAGCCATACCTGGGCAATTCCAATACCGCCCGGGGCAAAATGCGCCCGTATGCCACCACCACGATCAAATCCGGCGCCAAAATCTTTAACTGCTCTAAAGTGGCCGGATCTTTCATCTTCTCCGGCTGAAAAACCGGCACGCCGTTCTCCGCAGCCAGCACCTTCACCGGTGGCGGAGTCAGCACCATTTTGCGCCCCTGTGGCTTATCCGGCTGGGTAAACACGCCCACCACGCTGTGGGGGCTGTCCAGCAGGGTTTGCAGGCACGGCACGGCAAAATCCGGCGTGCCCATAAATACGATACGCAGCGTTTGCATCTTAGTCCTTCTTTACTGTTTTATCCATACGGTCAATAAATAACACACCGTCCAGATGGTCGATCTCATGGCAGAATGCCCGGGCCTTTAGGTCCTCACCGGTATAGACATGCCATTTGCCCTCTCGGTCCTGGCCTTTCACCTGCACCTTTTGGGGGCGGCGCACCGTCTCGTACCGACCAGGTAGGGACAGGCAGCCCTCTTGACCGCACTGCTCACCCTCGGTCTTTACGATTTCCGGGTTAATCAGTTCCACCGGGCCGTCGCCGCAATCGATGACCACAATACGCTTGAGAATGCCCACCTGCACCGCAGCCAGACCTACGCCGTTGTCCTTATACATGGTCTCAAACATATCCTCCACCAAAGTGGCGATACGCCGGTCAAACACTTCCACCGTGCGGCTCTTTTTTCTTAAGATCGGATCACCGTATTTTACTACATTCCGTAATGCCATTTTTTCTCCTAACCCAAGTCAATGGGGTTCAAATCTATGGAAATCTGCACCTTTCGCAGTTCTTTCATTTTAACAGTGGCTTTTAACACCTGCATGAGCAAATTGCGAACAGATTTTGAATTTTTACACTTAATTGCCAGCCGATACCGATAAGTATTGCTGATTTTTGATATTCTTGCCGGTGAGGGACCGAGTACAATCAGCTTTTGCTGCTGTTCTTTATTCTCGAGCACCAGCGTTTCAAAAAAGGCCTTGGCCGCCAGCGCCGCCGCGTTCTCGTCTTCGCTGACAAAGAACACGCCGTAAATATCGCAAAACGGCGGATAGGTCAAAATACGCCGCAGAGCGTACTCCGTCTCGAAAAAAGCCGGATAGTCTTGCCGTGCTGCCAAGTCGATCACCGGATTGCAGGGATCAATGGTCTGAATCACTGCCGTGCCGGTAGCGTCTCGCCGACCGCTGCGCCCAACCACCTGGGTGATCAGGTCAAAGGCACGCTCGTGACTCAGGTAATTTTCGTCATACAGCGCATTATCCGCATTCACTACACCCACCAGGGTCACATCGTCAAAATCCAGCCCCTTAGCCACCATTTGGGTACCCACCAAAATATCATATTCGTGGGCCGCAAAGGCGTCAAACAGCTTTTGGTGGCTGAATTTACCTGCGGTGGTGTCTGCATCCATACGCAAAATTCGTGCCGTGGGAAACAGCGCTTGCAGTTCATCCTCGATCCGCTGGGTGCCAAACCCACTGTACCGCACCGCATGGCTGCCGCATTCCGGGCACGTATTATCCAGAGGCTTGGAATAGCCGCAATAGTGGCACATCAGCCGGTTGGAATAACTGTGATAAGTCAGCGAAATAGAGCAGTTGGGGCAGGTGATCACATGGCCGCAGTCGTTGCAGGCAATGAATGTATTGTACCCTCGCCGGTTCATCAAAAGTATGGTCTGCTTGCCCGCGTCCAAATTAGACTGTATCTGCTTTTGCAGGGTGCGGCTTAAAGGCGAACGGTGCCCGGCGTGCAGCTCCCCTTTCATATCCACGGTACACACCTGCGGCAACGCAGCGTTGCCAAATCTGTGCTCCAGGGAACAAAGGGTATATTTTCCCGCCTTAGCCGCCGCATAGCTTTCAATACTGGGGGTGGCAGACGCCATCACAAACAGCGCACCGCTCTCCCCTGCCCGGTAGCGGGCAATGTCTCGGGCGTGGTAACGAGGGGTGCGCTCACTCTTGTATGTCAGCTCCTGCTCCTCGTCCATAATGATCAATCCCAGGGTATGCAGCGGCGCAAACACGGCGCTGCGGGTGCCCAGCACGATCTTAGCCTCTCCCCGGTCAGCACGGCGGTATTCATCGTTGCGCTCGCCTATGGACAAGCCGCTGTGCAGCACCGCCACCTGGCGGCCGTACCGTTGATGAAACAGCCCCAGCACCTGCGGAGTCAATCCGATCTCCGGCACCAGCACAATGGTATCTTTCCCCTGCTGCAACGCTCGGTCGATCAAGCGCATATATACCTGGGTCTTGCCGCTGCCGGTAACGCCGTACAGCAGCGCGCTGCCGCCGTCGCCATCCAGCATAGCGGACAGCGTGTTGTACGCCTTTGTCTGTTCGGCAGACAGTTCGATCTCCGCCGCCTTAGGAGCAGCAGGCAGATCCGCATACGGATTTCTGTACTTCTCTTTTTTGAAAAAGCGCAGCACGCCGCACTTTTCCATATTTTTCAGCACGCTATCGCCTACGCCGCAAAGGGTTTTAATCTCCTCTACGGTGGCGCTGCCAATGTCCAGCAGAAGGTCGGCAACAGACTGCTGCTTTGGCGTTAAGCGGGGCAGCTCTTCGCCGCGACTGACAGTCAATTCCGCCATACGCACCCCTGCCACGCCGATCTTACCGAACCCACGGGGCAGCATTTGCAGCAGGCACTCGTAGGTGGTGCAAAAATAGCGGTTTTTCATCCACCGAGCCAGGCGAATTTGGCTCTCGTCCAGCACCGTACCGTAATCGCACACACGGGCAATGTCTTTCAGCGCCGGGTTGATCCCCACAAACACTTGCAGCACAATTCCTCGGCGCAGTCGATTGCCGCTGCCAAAGGGCACCTCTACCGCCACGCCCGGGCGCACCCGATCCGCCAGTGCAGAGGGCACCGCATAATCGTAGTCACTGTCCAGATTAAAGAAGGTGCGCTCCACAGCCACAGTGGCAATGGGTCGGTTCTCTGCTTTGTCGCTCACTTTATTTCTGCTTGAGTTCGTCCGGCTCCTCAATCACATACTTACCGGAATTGATGTCGTCAATAGCCAAGGATACGGTCTTGGTGTCCAAATGCTCCTCATTGGCAATAGCCTCGTCCTGAATTTCCCGGGCGCGCTTGGCCGTGCCAACCACCAGGCTGTATCGGCTGTTTACATTCTTGAGCATTTCTTTCAAATCGGGATTAAACATAGTATTCTACCTCCAGTAGCAGTTATTCTGCGTTGCGCTTTGCCAGCTCATCGCAGATAATGTGATTGATTTCGTGCACAGCGGTGTCCAAATCGTCATTGAGCACCTGATATTTGTAGCAGTCACGGGACTGAAGCTCTACTTTGGCAATTTCCAGCCGGTTGCGGATCACTTCGTCCGTCTCGGACATACGCCCGCGCAGGCGCTGCTCCAAAATCTCAAAATTCGGCGGATACAGGAAGATGGACACACAGTCCGGGCAAATACGCATTACATTCTTTGCCCCCTGCACCTCGATGATCAAAAAGCAAACCTTGCCCCTGGCAATGGCCTGCTCCACCCCAGCAATAGGGGTGCCGTAATAGTTGCCGGAATACTCGGCATATTCAAAGAAGCCACCGTCCGCGATCATCTTTTCAAAATCCGCGCGGGTTTTGAAAAAATAATTCACGCCGTCCACTTCACCGGGTCGGGGCGCCCGGGTGGTGGCAGAAACAGACTCAACCACATCGTCTCGCAGTGCCTCAATGGCCCGAAAAACCGTGTCCTTGCCGCAACCGCTGGGTGCGGACAAAACAACTAATAAGCCCTTTTTGTTCTCACAATGCATCGCGCACCTCCGCAGAAAATTTTTCAGCAATTTTGTTCAGATCCAAATAAGACAGGATCACATTGTCACTGTCCGTAATAATAACGCTCATGGTCTTGCGGCCATGGGTAGCGTCAATAAGTGTTCCTTTTGCTTTGCCATCTTGCACAATGCGCTTGACCGGGGCAGACTCCGGGCTGACAACGGCGATCACCCGATCTGCATTCACAAGATTGTTAAAGCCGATATTCACCAGTTGCATTATTCGATGTTCTGGATCTGCTCTCTGATTTTTTCTACTTCAGCCTTAATGTCGATGACTTTACCGGCGATGGCTACATCGCTGGCCTTTGAGCCTATGGTGTTGGCCTCCCGGTTGATTTCCTGCACCAGGAAGTCCATCTTTCTGCCAATGGGCTCCTCTGCCTCCAGGAATTTGCCCAGCTGGGCAATATGGGAGCGCAGGCGCACCGTTTCTTCCGCCACTGCCACTTTGTCCGCAAAGATGGCCGTTTCCTGGAGCAAGCGGCCCTCGTCCAAGGTCACATCGCCCAGCAGCTCGTGCACCCGGGCAGCCAGCTTTTCGTTATATTCCCGCACGGTTTGGGGGGAGCGCTCTTCCACAAACGCCACACAGTCCAAAATGGTCTGTGCTCGCCCGGCCACATCGGCCTTCATCTTGGCGCCCTCTACCTCACGCATGGCAACAAACTTATCCAGCGCAGCGGCTGCCACCGTCTGCACATAGGACCAGATCTTGTCCTCGTCCTCCTCTGCCTTGCGCACCACCAATACATCAGGAAAGCGGGCAATAGCGGCAGCGCCCCAGTCCTGCTTCGCACCATAGGTGTCTGCAATCTCCTGCAAAGCGGTGTTGTAAGCACCGGCTAAAGTGTGGTTCACTGCCACCTGGGCGGCCTCTGTATTTAGCGCCTCAATGCCCACAAAGCAATCCACCTTGCCGCGAGACACCCGACTGTTTACAAAGGACTTGAGCTTATCCTCAATAAAGCCGTACTGCCGCGGCACCCGAGAGGAAAACTCAAAATAGCGGTGGTTAACTGACTTCAGCTCTACGGTGATGACATAGCCGTCAATCTCCTGCACCGCACGGCCGAACCCGGTCATGGATCGTATCATAATATTACCCCCAAAGAACGGTATTTTGCGCCCACAGCGCCCTGCGTTCTTTTGTTGCAAATATTATAGTCGTTCCCACAGGATAGGTCAACACTTTGTTCACAGTATATTTACATTGTTCATAATATATTAACATTTGTATTCGTGAAGTGCAAGAATAATCCAAACGGAGCGTTTTTGCGGCATCTACCCACACCACGGCAAAAGAAAAAGCAGGAGATTGCTCTCCTGCTTTTTTTGATTTAATAAGACCCGGTGGGATCGTTGTCATAAAAGCCGCCGGTGCCCTTTGCGCCGGGATCGTCGCCCACATTTTCACCGCCTTGGTCAATACCACCGCTGCCTGTGCTGGATTCGGTGAATACAGTGAAGATGTTAAACGCCTCTACCTCCATCTCAGGAGTACTATAACGCTTTTTCATGTTAAATTCCTCCTTTGATTATGCGCCTAAGAAAGCCTTGTTGTTGCAAATGTTACCATAGGCAATGCACTGAACCGTTGTGGTCTTTGTGCCGCCGGTGATAAGCTGGGTTTCATAAGTGTAAGTGAACTTCACATACGCTCTTGTGTAAGTGGCAGTTGCAGCCGCATTGGCATTCTTGTAATTCAGAATAAACTGATTACTGAAGTCAATGGGACTCTTGGCCTTTACCATCTTAACATTCTTGCCGGCCTGTACGCTGTCTACGGTAAACGCAGCATCGGTAGCCATGGCGGCGTCGCGGGTGTAAAGGGTGCCCATCTCTGTGATTTTCACATCCTCCGGAAGACCGGTGGTTGCCGCACTGTAAGTGCTGAAGGTGGTGGCCGCAGACGCGGACTTCAGTCCAACACTGAATGCGGTGGGGAACTTATGGTCCAGGCTGTAACGAATTTTCTCATCGGTATCCAGCCGTACCAGCAGGCCGCCGTCCGTCACATAGTACCCGGCTGCACGGATCACATCACCGCGCTCGTCTTTCTCAGCAAGCAGATAATTGACTGTGAAGAATTCCTTGTTGGAGCCGTCAATATAGAAGTCATAGGCGCTGCCGTAGGTGGCAATGGCATAAGTGCTGCCGGTCTTCACTGCCAGTGCATACGCATCGGCAGCCTTAGGAACGGTAACACGCACATCGTAGCCCTTGGCCCACAACTGCTCACCGTCCAAAGACACAGTGAATACATCTTGACCGTTATACACATAAACCGGGCGCAGGATCACTTGGTTGCTGCCGGCAATCTTGGCCAGCTCAGCCAAAGTGTAAGTGCCGTAGTTGATGTTGTGGGGCTTGTCGCCCTCCATCACCTGCCAGCCGGCCAGCTTGTAATACGCAGAGCCGGTCAGTGCAACGGCGCTGTCGCCCACCTGCACCTGCTCCAACTGGGATACGGTTACATTGGTATCCTGCAGCAGTGTGCCCTGGTAAACATTGGATCTGTACTGATCCTGAACAGACAGCTGTACCTGATTCTCGGCAGGCGCAGTATCCGTAGTCAAATAAGCGGTTACCAGAATGCTGTCCGCGGCTGCGTTCTCATTTTGCATACGCAGGGTGTAGGTGGTGCCGTAGTTCAGCACATCCTTCTCCTTGCCGCCGGCGGTTACGGACCACTTGTAAACGGAGCCGGTCACGCTCTCCGGTACAGTAAAGGTACCTACGGTGCCGTAGAAATAAGACTGATTCTCAGACACGGTAATGGGCGCGGCGTCGTCTACCACACACTTAAATGTAACAGAGAACTGACGGCGCAGCGAGTCAGAATTGTTGGCCACGTTCAGCGCAGTAACCAAAGCGCCAGTGGTGCTGTCCAATTTCTTTTGGCCGGGCAGCTGGGTATCGGCAGCGGGCTGGCCGATGTTGCGGTAGCAACTGCCGTTGTACTCTACATACGCCCGGTCATTATTGGTACCGTCCGTATTGTAAGCACCGGCTGCGGACTGAGAGCCCTGGTAGGCCTGTGCCTTAAACACATTGTTCACCTGACCGTCCGTATAGCCGTCCTGCGCCAGATATGCGTCCGTAAAGGCGTTCTTATCCTGGGTACCCAGTACCACCACGAATGCGTCATACGCGGTGTAATCCGCCGGGACTTCAATGCCCTTGATGGCCGCATCCAAAGCGTCTTTCTTGGTGTTGATGTCCGTCTGAAAGTCGGACAGCTCTGTGGTGGTGCCCTGTACAGTCACCGTGCCTTGCAGCAGGGTTTCCACTTGTACCTGGCCTGTCTTAAACATAGGCTGATTGGTTTTTTCAGACTTGGTGTAGGTGGCGTTTGCGTTGGCGTCCTTATTATCGGACAACTTCATAGCCGCCGTGGCCGCGTCATCAAAGGTCAGCCAAGTAGACAGGGTGTAGTTCTGCTGGCGTACCGTCTCGTTATTCTCGTTGATCACATTTTTGGTCAAACCGTTATTGGAGATCTGTACGCGATCGGAGCCGCCGTACAACAGATTAAGCTGCGAATAATCCGCACGCTTCATCAGCTGGGCATAAGCCAGCACCAAATCGTCATGCAGCTTGGAGGCCGTCTTTGCCTGGTTATCCGCATACGGGTTATTCTTATCGGTACGGTTTGCCGTTGCCACCGGGCTCAAGTCCGTATAGTGCTGCTTGGCAGCATCAAAGGCCTTGATAAACGCATCGGCACTGGAATCCGTATACACACCGGTGCTGCTGTCGCCGTCCGTTAAATCGTCATAGGCGTCCTGATAAATTTTGCCGATGGCAGAGGAGGCGTCCATATCCGCGTCCAGTTTGGTATAGCCCTGCTCATCCATGCCCTTAGCATCCTTAATGGCATTGTCAACCGCATTGTTAAAGTTGGTGGCCAGTTGGTCGCGCTTTGCCTTGAATTGGTCATAAAACGCTTTGCCGTCGGTGGCGTTCAATTCTGGGTCTTTAACAGGGTTCCAAGAAGTGGCAGCGTCCATACCGGACAGGATTTTCATTGCCGTATCCGCAGAGAACCGGGTGATGCTCCGAATCAGCTGGTACATATCGGCACCCTGGAACTTATCTACTTTCTTAAGCTTCTCGGTAGCATTGTTCATCAGTGTGGTGGGGCTGCCAGAGTGAATATCTACGATGTAAATTAAGGTATCGTTGTTTACAAGTTGCTTATCCGCGGCAGAACTGTAAGATTTTTTCTTGGTGCTGCCTTGCGTACCACTGTCACCATACATCCCCCATGTCACGGTATATGCGCCCTCCGGAGTGGTTTTCCCGGTTTGCTTCATAATGGCCTCCGGCTGAATTTGCAGCACATTGTACCACAAATTCGTTTCGCCGCCGTCCCAAGAACCGCCAATCGAGTGACCGCCGCCATAGGCGTTGGCGCGATCGCCGGCAACAGATTCGTTGCTGCCATTCGGCATGTAGTTATTATACGCCCACTTACCGCTGGATGAATACCCGATCCAACGAGGATCGGCTTTCAATGTACCGTCCGCATTGGCAACATCCGGTTTACCATCCGTCATATTGTAATCGGAAATTAAACGGAAAATCGTGCTGGGGGAATCCGCAGTGGAATCCGTAAATGTACCATTTGCTGCATACACACCGACCATACCAAAATCATACAATGACAACCCGGAATGGTACTGTGAAAACACAACCGGCATGCACATAATGTTGGTATTATCGTTCTGGGTACCGTCATACAGGAATACAGCGGAGTTATAATACACCTCACTCTTAAATGTAATCGAAGATTTTTTGACTGTCCAGTAGTTACCGGAGCCATTACCTGACGATGTGGGACCTGCGTACAGCAAGTTCTGCGAATACTTAGCATTTACCGTTTCGTAAGTATCGCCTACACCGTTACCGGTAGCCACCTGGGCACCTACGGTGCTGAATTCCGCCTTATAGGGGGTCATATTTTGAATGGCTGCATACAAATCCGCATTCAGCTTGGCCACATAGTCCATATCCGGCACTGTCTTGCCCAGCTTTACAGCGTCCAGATAGCGGGACGCCTTGTCATACAGTTCATAAGCCGGTGCCATATTGGTGAGGATATTGTTAGCGGAGAAAGTCCTCATTGTAGACTCAAACAGCTTCATGTTCTCACGGATCAGCGCCTCTGCGTACGCGCTGGAGTCCTTAATAAACAGGTCATAGGCGTCAATGGAGCCGCGGTAAATATTCACATCGGTGAGCTTACCGGTGGCGCCCTCGCCGTACACCACCTGGCCGCCGGTACCGCCGGCCGTGCCGTGGATCAGGCTCTGTAAGGTTAAGCCGTTATCCGCATACGTCTTGCACTGCGATTCGCGGGCCTTGTAGGCGTCATACATAGACACCTGCTTGCCGTCTATATACACATAAATACGGTCATAACTAATGTACGGTACCACCTGCAAGGTTACATGACTCCACTTATCCGTAGGCAAAGTGAAGGTGGAATCCGACTTAAAGGACGAATCTCCGCTCTTGTACTCAATGGTGCCGTCCTCATTGACGCGGAAGTAGTTATCACTATCGCCGCCCATACGGAATACGGCGCCGTTATCAATAGTATCGCCCGGATTATACAGCATGGTATAGGTATAACCGGCAGCCGTGTCTGTCAGATCCTTTACCGGGTCCACCTGGGTGGCCACACCTGACTTATTCAAAGGCAGGTAGGTGCCGTACACATCGTCCTTAGCGGTGGCATAGCCGGCAGCAGTGCAGGGATCCTTATAGATCACCTGTGTGGTATTGGCGTCATAGTTGGTCTGCGTTGCCTTTAGCTGATCGGCCTTTGCATTCTCCACATCGCCCAAAGACAGCGCCTGGTCATAAATACAGAAGTCGCTGATGTAACCATCCAGCAAGTTATATGTGCCGCCGACGGTGGAGGACCAATAGGGGTTCACGCCAAAGGTCAGCTTAGATTGATTGGCGCCGGCATTCTGGAATACGGCCCTGAACCAGTCGTTGTCCAGTACGGTGCCGAAGTTCTCGCCGGTTGTGGAAGAAGAAACCAGCTTGCCGTCAACAAATACGGTAAAGCAGCTTTTGGAGATGGAGAACACATAGGAGTGCCACTCATTCTTCGCCAAGCTGCCGCTGGTTTGGGCATTCGTGCCCTTCTTCATACCGATAGAAGTGTTATCCGCCTGGTAAGACAACAGGTTAAATTTGTTCGGGGTACTAGTAACATCAAATTTATTCAGATAGTTCCACTTGGGCGAATCAATAAAGTCAAAGATATGGGTATTATCAACGGTAGCGTCCGTCATATAGGAGTCAAAGGAGATGGTAATACCGCGGTTGATGTTGGTGTCGGAGAACATACCGTCCACATTCATCCAAGCGGTAGAAATGCCCTTTACCTCTTTATCAATGGTTTTATCTGCGGCTTTACCGGCGTTGGCCTGCTTACTGTTATCAAAGCGAGCAGCCAGTCGGCCGTCCTGCACCACCATATTAACACTGCTCACATTACCGTTGTGCTTGGTGGAGCCGTTATACGCGCCAATATGGTTGCCTTTGCCGGACACATCCTCCCGCGCATTGTTAGAGGTAAAGTACCGGGCAATCAAGTGGCTGTTGGCGGTATCGCCGGGCTTCACAGCAGTCTGGGTAGAGGTCGCCTTACCGAACGCCTGGGACAGGTTGTAATACTCCATATCGGAAATAGGAATAACGCAGCCGTGGCTGGGCTTCAGGTGATTGATGGAGCAATTATCCGCAGAAATCTTTGAATAATTCTCAAAATCAGAAGTATAGGAGAAGCCGAAGCCACCGCCTTTGGAGAAATAGTCTACCAGCACGCCGTAGCTGCTTGTGCCGGAGATGGGGAACACCTGCGGGCCTTCTGCCTGCGTTTCGGTGGCAGACTCGAAAATCTTCGCATTGGCGGCATCATATTCTACGCCGTCAGAATTAGAGGGGCTCTTACCGGTCTTAAAGGTGTACCAAACTTTCTTGGCACCGGGGCCGGATTTAGCTTCCTTCTTATACAGCATTACATAGCCGTTTTTGTACGGGGTAATATCGGCGTCGATCACACCGTAGCCCGGGGCAAAGAGCACCTGCTTCGCTTCAAAGTTAATAAAGTCCGTGGTGTAAGAATAGTAGATCTTGGCGCTCTCATTGGCCGCAGAATCCGCCTCATTCGTGGCGAAGTAGACCATATACTTGCCGGCTACCGGGTCCCAAATGGCCTCCGGTGCCCAGCACATATTGGTAATGGTATTGGAACCGCCGCCCTTGTCCGTAGCAAACTGGGGATTGGCCAGTTCGTCCCAGGTGATCAGATCGTTGGACCCCCAGGTGTGCAGACCGGTATTATTATAATTGTCAGTGGTGTTGGCGTCCGTTGCCACCATATAATACTTGTACGCTGCACCATCCTGCGCCTTCATAATATAAGGATCGCGAGAGTGGCCGGTGCCCTGAGAAGCATTTGCCACAGGCACGCCGCCGTTCAAGGACTCGTAATTATAACCGTCCTTAGAAACGGCGTAAAAAACGTTCTCACCGTTGGTGGACTTGGCGTCATCTCTAAAATACGCAAACAAGTACGCACCGCTGGTGCTCTTGGGCAAATTGCTGCTCTCATCTGCGGCAGAAGCGGACAGACCTGCAAAAGGCAGGCTGGTGGCCAGCATCAGCACAGACAGGAACAAAGACAACAGCCGTTTGGATACTTTTTTTCCCATAGAATATACCTCCATAAATCTCTTTCTTTACCAAGCGGGGTAAAAAGCGTGCGCTGTTTACTGACGACACAGCACAGGCGCCAAATCCTGCCGGCAGCGTATGGGTATACTTACCCACACTCATTTACAGAGTAATTATACTACGCTTGAGAATTCCTTGTCAATAGAAATTGTAAATTATTTGTTAACTAATTGGATTTTTATGGAAACGCGACAATTATTAATGCACTGTCTGTTAATTATGCACAAATATCAACCATTTTCTGCAAGTGTAAATCGACAATAATACCATACACAAATAGCGTATAGGCAGGCAAAAAAAGCAGCAGGGACTCCCCTGCTGCGCAAAATTCTATTCTTTTGTATACGCGGACAGCACCGTCTCCGCTCGGGCGCGCACGCTGTCGATCAGGCTCTGCGGCTCCAGCACCTGCACGCGACCGCCGTACTGCATCAGCCAACTGACCATGCCCTCACTGACCGCCGCCGAAATGGTGGTCTCAAAGTGATCGCCGTCCACCGCGTGAATCGGAATGGCCGTGCCAAAGCGGTCCACCATCTCCTCTAGGGTATCCAGCTTGCAAAGCAAGCGCACCGTTGCGGTCTCGCCGGAGAACATATTGAACATTTTTGCGGCATAGTCCGCCGTATCAAACCGGCCCTTATACGCGCTGACCTCCTCCACCGGTCGTGCCTTTTGGCTCAGTGGAGTAATACGGCGCATACGATCCAGGCGCAGGTTCATCAAATTGTCATATTTTTCGTTATTACAAACCAAATAGTAGTGATCGTCCTTCCAGATCAGCGCATAGGGCGACACGGTAAAGATCTTCTCCCGAAAGGTCTTTTTATTCTTGGGATCCACCGCCCGGCGCTTGTAGGCGAACTTCACCTTACAGCCGTCACAGATGGCCTGGTGCAAATTATCTATAATGTAATAGATCTCTTCGTTCGAACATTTGTTCTCGCTCTGGCAATACACCTGGCGCACCAAGCTTTCCGCCTGACCGGCGGAGAGCAGACTCTCCAGCTTCTGCACCAGCTTCTCCGTCTTCTTCGGCGTAATGAACCCGGCGGACTGCACCGCGTCCATCAACATACGCACCTCTGCCAGTTCAAAAGTACGACCGGCCATGTAAAAGCCCCGGCGGGGATAATCTGTGCGGCACACATCAAAGCCCACCTCCTGGAGCGCTTTAATGTCCGCATAAATGGATTTACGCTCGCACCGGATGCCATAGTCGTTCTGTAATCGTTCAATCAAATCCGTAGCTGACAGCGGATTTTCCTCATCGCTGTACTGCTGAAGCATCTGTAAGATGCGCAGTGTTTTTAACTTTGATGTTTGCAAGTAAAATCTCCCCCTGTTGTAGGGGCATTGTACCACAAAAGGGACAGTAATGCAAGGCCTACGGCAAACTTGATACAATTCGGCGAAACACCGGGCAGCAATCGGCAGCGCCGGAGGTGCCGTTTTCCCGCATGACCACAATGGCATAGCGGGGATTGTCAAAAGGATACACCCCTGCAAAATAGGTATTGAGCACTTCCCTGCCCTGCACATAACGGCCGGACTGGGCGGTGGCGGTTTTACCGGCGGAGCGGCCACGATAATCGGCGCCGCTGCCGGTACCCTCTGCCACCACCGTGCGCATATAGGCAAGCAGCGTCTTTGCATGCCTTGCCTGCATCACGCGGCGCGGTTTTGCTGTCGCCTTGCCGGTCAAATCCGGCGAACGATACACGCCGCCACCGGCGATGGCCGCAACGCAACGGGCAAAGTGCAGCGGTGTGTCCGTCAGCTTTCCCTGCCCAAAGCCCAGCAGTGCCAGCTGGCCGGGAGACGCCAGCACCGACAAAGACGGCAGCCGCCCGGCAGCGCTCTGAAAATCCTTATACAGCGCAATCGGCGTGCCGAAGCCAAAATCCAGCCCCATTTGGTACAACCGCCCGGCGCCTAACTTCTGCGCCAGCTGAACAAAGTAGCAGTTGCAGGAATGGGCCAGCGCCTGCTCCATAGTCTGCCGACCATGCACCCGACCGTTTTGGCACCGGTAGACTGTATCGCCCACCTTAGTTTCACCTTTACAGGCATAGACCGGCTGCAAGTCTGCTTCCAACGCCGCAGCGGCAACAATCAGCTTAAAAACGGAGCCAACCGCGTAAGCGGACAATGCGCGGTTATAGTAGTCCGCAGGTGCGCTATACACGGCGCGCACCTCTCCGGTCGGTACATCCAGCACCACCACAGCGCCGGTTTTGATTGACTCGGCCGCCTGCTCCACCGTCTTTTGAAGTTCCAGATCCAGCGTGGTTCGCATGGTGACAGGGGCGCCGGTACGATCTGTTTGTTCCGTCATGGCATTGCCGGAGAGCACCCGCCCCATGGCATCGGTGGCAAAGTTCAATTTTTTCTCCGTGGCAACGGCTGTATATTGACCCAGACCGCCGCTGGCACGGTCCAGCAGCTGGCGGGCGTGGAGGGTGGTGCTGTCCCGCACTGTGCGCTCCATAATTACAATGTTGTTTGTATCCGCCTTCGTGGCAACCGGCTCCAGCACCGGATAGCCTTTTTGCAGTTCCTTTGCAATGCGCTGCACATCTCCGGGCGCAAACAGGCGCGGGAGTTCACGCAGGCAATCCTGCGTGGGGCGGATCACAGCCACCCACTCTTTGCGGGTGCCGCCCATGGATCGTCCCTGTCGGTCTGTGATTTCCGTATAATTTTGTTCAAAGAGCAGGGTGTAACTGTTATAGCTTTGACCTACGGCAAAATCGCCGCTGCGCGCCACATACAGCACCCGCCCGCAAACAACGGTAAACAGCAGGCACATAACCAGTGAAAATGCGTGGAGCCGTCTGCCCATAAAAATACACCCCCGGTGTAGTATGTACATCAGGGGTGCAAAAAATGCGTATTCTGTTTAGTCCTCGTCCCGCTTGCGGCGCAAAATAGCATCCGGGGACACCGGGCGATCCACGGCAAAGGAATACACCTCCGTTGCCTTATTGGCTGCCTCCGTATGCGTGCCGTCTGCCTCTCGCACCAGGTCTCGAACGGTCAGGGTATAGGGCTTTTGCCCCGGTTCCAGCACCTCCAGGATATCGCCCTCAAAGAAGCGATTGCGCTGGTCCACGATCAACCGGTTCCCCTGCTGATCTCGGTACAGGGCGCACACATCCCAGTTGCGCACATAGCCGCCGGTGTTCAGCTCCTGCCCATTCTGCAGCGGACCGAAGTTAAAGCCGGTGGTATAAACCCGATGGCTCATTTTTTCCATCTCCGCCAGCACCCAGTCCGGCACACGGAAGTCCGGGGACGGGTGGGCAAAATAAGCGTCCAGCGCCTGACGATAAGCGTGGGTCACAACAGCGGTATAATAGGCACTTTTGGCGCGGCCTTCGATCTTAAACGAGTCCACCCCTGCAGCCACCAGCTCCGGGATATGCTCGATCATACACAAATCCTTGGAATTGAAAATATACGTGCCGTTCTCCTCTTGATTGATGGGGAAATACTGACCCGGGCGGGTCTCCTCCATCAGGTGATACTTCCAGCGGCAGGGCTGGGCACAGTCACCACGGTTGGCGTCTCGCCCCACCATATAATCCGAGAGAATGCACCGACCGCTAAAGCTCATACACATGGCACCGTGAACAAAGGCCTCAATCTCCAGTTCCGGAGGCGTATGGTCCCGGATCATCTTGATCTCGTCCAAGGAAAGCTCTCTTGCGGTGACGATCCGCTTGGCGCCCATTTGGTAAAAGGCATTGGCCGCCGCATAATTGACGATCCCCGCCTGGGTGGAAATATGCACTTCCACCTCCGGTGCCGCCTGCTTGGCAATAGCAAGCACGCCCATATCCGCAATGATAAAGGCGTCTACCCCTGCCGCCCGGGCACTGCGGAGGAAGTCCGGCAGCGCATCCAGTTCATAGCTGCGGGGCAAGGTGTTGCAGGTCAAATACAGCTTTTTCCCGGCAGCGTGTACCAGCTTGCAAGCCGCTTGCAGCTGTGCCGGGTCAAAATTGGATGGGTTGGAGCGCATACCGAATTGGGTTCCGCCCACATACACCGCGTCTGCGCCAAACTTGACTGCCAATTCCAGCCGTTCCATATCCCCTGCCGGGGACAACAGTTCCACCCGCTTCATCATGCAGCCAGATAGGGGGCGTAGGTCTGTATCTTCTGCTTAAACTCAGCATAAGTCTTGGCAGTGTACAGGTTGCCCTTGGTGTCGTGGAAGAAGTAATAATAACCAGTATCCGACGGATGGAGCGCCGCCTGAATGGCCGCTTTACCCGGGTTGCAAATAGGACCGGCAGGCAGCCCCACCACCGTAGAGGTGGTCTGCGTGTTGTAATACTCCAGATAATAGTCCGCCGTGTGGGCACTGGTTGAGGACAAATTGGGCTTTACAAAGTTGGTAATATAGTCTGAGGTGGACTGACAGCCCAGGGATGGGAAGTTGGTTTTATCGCTCAGGCGATTATGAATGACGGAGGAGATGGTTTTCATCTGCTTCTCACTGCCGGCTTCCTTTTGAATAATGGAGGCAATGGTCATTACCTCATACATGGAATAGCCCAGCTTTTTGGCCTGGGCGCGATCTTTCTCGGAGATCTTGCTGTCGCCGTTAGACAGAAATTTTTTCACCACGCTGGAGGCGTTCTCCCCCACAAAAAACTCGTAGGTATCCGGGAACATAAAGCCCTCCAGACGGTAAGGCACATGCTCATTGGCCTTTAAGTCCGCCACCATAGAATAGGTAAATTCTGTGGAGTCGATCACGGACAGCAGCGCCGTTTTGTCACACACATCGTTCTCTGTCAGTTTATTGACGATCTCCGGTACGGTCATACCCTCCGGAAAGATCAGGGTCACCGTCTCCGAAGTGGCAGAGGAGCCCTGCAAGGTCTGGAGCATACCCTCCAGGCCCATTTTTCCGTTTAAGTAATACACCCCTGCCGGGTACGGTCCGCCGATGGGATCGTTAAGCACCTTATCGTGCAGGGTGGCAAAGAACTTGCAAAAGCCCTTGCACTTGATCAGTCCCTGGTCCGCCAGCAGGTCAATGGCATCCGAAGCGGTCTTGACCTCCTCCTGCATAGACACAGTGACGGTGGACTTGGTCTTGGTGATCGCCAAAATGTCATTCATACAGAACACGGCGTACACAGACAGTGCCATGGACACCGCAATCACCACAATAAAGAACACATAAGTGGACTTTACGCCATTGCCTTTTTTCGCCGGCTTGCGTTTTGTACCCACCGGCGTGGTGCGGGGGGTGCGCTCCTGCACACCGTTAGAAAAATAGTAGTCCCCTTTACCGCTAAGCTCCGAGGGATTAATACCGTTCTCCCGCTGATTCAAATCTCTGTTTTCATTCATACGCTGCTCCTTGCTCCACGGCGAACACCCGGTCCTCCGTAGCAATCTGCTGTACCGGCAGGTCATAGTCCCCCACCGGCAGGCAGTCCTGCAAAAAATCATTATAGCAAAGTCCCAAGGTCACCCCACGGAATTTTGCCAAAAACCGGTCATAGTACCCCTTACCGTAGCCCAGCCGATACCCTTTGTTATCAAAGCAAAGACCCGGCACCAAGCACAGGGCCTGACCGTCTAAATTCATATTGTATTGGGGCGCGGCTAAAGACGGCTCCCGTACACCGAAGCTGCCGCTTTCCAGATCTTCCAGCGCCTGCACCCGGTAAAAGGCCATTTGCCCGGCATCGTCCAGACAGCGGGGCAAATAAAGTGCCTTGCCCTCTGCCAGTACACGGCGAAGAATGCCGTCCGTCTGTATTTCCTCCGGCAGGGCGGCATAGCCTAAAAGCACCCTTGCCTGCCCATAGGCGCTGCTGTCCAGCACCCGGCGGGCAATGGCGGCGTCCGCCGCGGCTCTGTTTATCTTTTCCCGTCGCCGCTGCCGAAATGCGCGGCGCAGGTCACCCTTTACGGACATTGAATGGTCTTGCGCACATTGGCTGCCATTTCACGACCCTCCAACTGGCACACAATCTCCAGCCCAAAGTCCACAGCCACACCGGCGCCCTTTGCGGTGATAAAGTCGCCGTCGCCCACCACATGCTTTTTAGAAATGGTGGCGCCGGTCAGTTCCTCCTCAAACCCGGGAAAGCAAATGGCTTCCTTCTCATTAAGCAGACCCTTGTGACCCAAAATAGACGGTGCGGCGCAAATGGCACAGATCAGCGTGTTCCGCTCTGCAGCCTTGTCAATGGCGTCCTGCACCACCGGGCTTTTTTCCAAATTCTTCGTACCGGGCATACCGCCGGGCAGCACAATGGCATCTACATTCTTGAAGCGAAAGGCCTTGTCGCTAATGTCGCAGGTAACGCTGACCCCGCAAGATGCGGTGATTACACTGCCGCCGATGCCAACGGTCATCACGCCGATCTTGGCCCGGCGTAGCATATCCACCGGCGCCAACGCCTCGATCAGTTCAAATCCGTCCGCTAAAAAGACATAAACCATAGTTATGTAACCTCCGTTAATCCATATACAGGCCAAAGTAGCCCGGTGGTAACGCCCGGCGGCTCCACAGCATACCCACCGGCTCGACAGTCAGCACATTGCCACACTTTTGGATATATTCGCAAATCCGACCGTCCCGCACCGCGGCGATCCCATCGTCTTTACAATAGAAGCTGCCATCCAGCAGCACATTTTCCCGATACAGGTAGTCGCTATCTACCAGTTCCACCGCAGGCGTCGGTGTCCAGGCACGGCGGCGGTCAAAATACACCTGTTCCCCTGCCGTTCGCCAGCTGTCGTCCAACTGTGCCGGCATGGCGGTACCAAAAAGCAGGGACTGAAAACCGAATTTGGCATAAACATCGAAAAGATACGCCTCTGCCGGCACCAAACATAGAAAATCATAATCCAATGCCTGGGAATAGTCAATACATTTTTGCATAAAGCCCTGTTTTCTGTAATCCGGGTGGGTGGCTACCGCATACACATAAGCCCCCTGCTGTCCGTTATAGGTACAGTCCAGCAAAAACAGCATAGACACCAGCCGCTCCCCCACAAAGGCACCTACGCAGCGTTTGTGGCGGCAGTTGTCCAAAAAGAAACGGATATACGCTTCATCGTCCCCAAACACCCGGTGCCAAAGATCAACGATCTGTGTGGCATCTTCCGTAAATTCAATTTTCGTCAACATAGGTGGCCACGCACTTCTCTAAGAAGATCTCCGGGTGATAGGACTGCTTGGCCTTGCGCAAGCCCTCCAATCCTAAATCTTCTTCCCGATTCACATAGGTATAGCCGCTTAGGCACTGCCGCGTGAATACCTGATTGATGATGGGGAACGCCCCGCGCATATCTGCCGGTGCCTTTTCAAAATGGGTCACAAAGCAGTCCTTACTGTGGGGCTCACCCATGGTGTAGGCGATCACCTTGCCGCCCACCCGGATCAGTCCGCCTACAAAGCCCAGCGCCTTGTAATTGTCAAAGGCGGAGAGCACCGCTTCAAACTCCAGGGAGAACTCGGCGTCCTCTTCCTTTTGTTCCGTTTGGTCTTTCTCGTCAATCCAGCTGGTATGCAGGGCAATGCACTCCCCCACATTTTCCGGGGTGAGCACTTCAAACTGCCAGTCCGGGTGCGCCTTCATAAAGTAGGTAATATGCCCCCGCTTGCCGTGATACTTCTTGCCGGACAAATTGGCCATTTTCTCTACACTGTAAATATAATCGTTATAATCGTCGGAATAGGTGTAGTTGAATTTTCCCGGGAAATCCGCCTCCAGCAATTCTTTATAGCTGGCGGTCACACCCAGCAGGCGTAAAGTGACGCCATTTTCTGCCGCGTCCTGCTGTAACACCCGCACCGCATCGGCAAAATCGCCGGTGCCCACCGGGGGCGAATACGCAATGTCTGCCCCTCTGCCGTAACGGATCAGCAAAAAGTCCTTGTAATGGCAAATGCGGGTCACATACGCCGTGCGCCAAACGAAAATGTTGCCAAATGTATACTCGCAGTTCATACTGTGGGCGTGGGACAGGCATTGATCCACCCAGGGCTTGTCCGTAATTTTCGGTTCCTTGAAATCAAGCATAAATGCGTTAATCTCCTTTGTTCTCGTTGCGTTGCAGCTTGTGCTTTTCACCGTTCGGCTCCACCACATAGGTGTTGTCCAGTTGGCAAACCAAACTGCGCTTAAACGAGTCAATGTAGCGACGGCGCAAAGCGCCCTGTTCTTCTTTTTCCGCCGGGGTCAGACCCTCCGGCGTTTTGGCCTTACGGGCCAGCGCGTTAATGCGCGCGATTTCTTCCGGTTTCATCAGTCCAAAAAGTCCTTTAATTTTTTACTTCTGCTGGGGTGGCGCAGCTTGCG
>ERZ1035032.294-NODE-294-length-42922-cov-21.396622_pt1 | contig 42922 bp, 50 predicted proteins | sample MGYA00520693_ERZ1035032 | MGnify/ENA primary metagenome ERZ1035032 (study PRJEB33766, sample SAMN09781740) | gut metagenome | biome: gut microbiome | host: Homo sapiens | place: Madagascar | study: EMG produced TPA metagenomics assembly of the PRJNA485056 data... | reverse complement strand
ACAAGAGCGCGCAGAACGCGTACAACAACACGCCACAGACCTTTGTAGCGGCGGGTACGCCGGTTAATGTGCTGGGCATCCTCAACACCGACACCGGCTGTTCGCTCGATACCGTAGCCGGTGGCTTCGTGGTCAATAACAGTGGCCTTTACCGGATCAGCTACGACGTAGTGTTCACCGCAGACGGCGCGGGCATCGCAGAGCTGAAAGCACTCAAAGATACCGTCTCGCTCCCGTGCGCCGACGCGCAAGTGACGACCGTGGCCGGCAACACCTACACACTGCACGTCGAGACTACCGTATACATCGCCGCATGCTGCAACGGAACGCCGACAATAAGCGCGGCTCTGGGCGGTGTCGCGGGCACTATCAACCACGTCTGCGCATGCATGGTCAAGCTCGCGTGAGGTGAGCGCCATGAAAGAGATCAAATGTTTGTACACCAACATCCGCGACGAGATGGAGGATGCTGAGAAATACGCGAACCTTGCCCTCAAGTATAAGGACGGGGATCGTGAGCTTGCCGACACCTTCGAAAATCTCTCCAAGCAGGAAGTGACCCATGCTGAGGCACTACACGCCGAAGCGGTACGCCTGATAAAGGATTACCGCAGCAGAAACGGGGAGCCGCCGGAGGGCATGAAAGCCGTGTACGACTGGGAACATGAGCGCATGATCGGCGATATGGCGGACGTTAAGCGGCTGCATGAGCTGTACCGAGGGTAAAGACGAAAAGCGGCGAGCTGCAAGCATGTAGGCTACGATGTAGGCTACGCAACAGAACTTTGCAGAACTCAACGGAGTCTATCAGCGTATATGGCCGGTTGAGACAAGCGAATATTTTAAACTTAGGCAAAGAAAAAGTACCAAGAATCAGTCATTTTTGATTGATTCTTGGTACTTTTGGCGCAGAAGGAGGGATTTGAACCCTCGCGCGCTTTTTACACGCCTACTCCCTTAGCAGGGGAAAGAAAAACCTTGATTTATCAATGCTTTGCGGGTTTTTGTAGGCTATGTTGTAAGCTACGCGATAGCGTACAACGGAACTTTATGGGTCTTAAGATGGCCTGAATTCCCCGAAATTTGTAGGCTACGCGGGGAATTTTCGCTCTGAAATAATATCATTCCTTGCCGCCTTTGTCAAGGACATTGATAGCAGCGTGGGCACTCTTCATATCGGGATGAATATAGCGCTGGGTGGTCGTAAACTTAGTATGCCGCATGATCTCCTGGATCACGCTGGGCGCAGTCTTAGCGAGCGCCAGCGCCGTCGCCGTGGTATGGCGGCACGAGTACGGCGGCAGATCGCGCACCTTTGCCCTGGCGAGGGCGGCGTGATACTCGGTATAAAAATTATCCGCGTTCATGCCGACGATGCGCCCCTTCTTACTGCTCACGTTGGCGAGGATATCCTGGACGAGCGGTTCGAGCCAGTCGGGATAAATCAGCGGTGTTGATTTGCGCTTCTTGGTTTTCAGGCCGCAGCCGATGATCTCGTGCGTATCGGTGTGTATCATGTCGGCTGTGCAGCGCAGCAGCTCACCGGGCATCATGCCGCTGTATATCATCAGCAGCGGGAAGCGCATAAACAAGTCGCCGTTGTCGTAGGCCGTCCACAACGCATTTATCTCATCCTCTGCAAACGGCTTTTGCTCTGTTTCAGCAAGCGGCGGCAGTTCGACAAACTCCGCGAGGTTTGTTCGCGCCTGTCCTTCGGCGACGGCACGCTTGTATAGCTTGGCGAGCATGGTTTTCATGTCTTTCGCGGGGTAATATGTATCGGCCTGCGAGTCCACGCAGCTTTGCAGGCTATCTATCGTAAGCTCCGCTACGGGTACATTTTTGAGGGAATCAAGCCGACGCCACGCGATATCATATGCGCACTGCTTGGAGCTGCCGAGTTTATCGTATGCACCGCTCTTTTCCCACCATTTATGGTAGTCGTTTAAAGTCGGCCGGTACACCTGCTTCGGCGCGGTTTCCGTGGGGTTGGCCGCGAAGGCGAGCGCGGCGGTTTTAGACGGGAAGCCGCCCTTCGTTCCGCGCCGCTGGTGCAGGCTGCCGGACGCATCAACAAACGTGTCGATAGTCCATTGCGCTGTCCATGTCTTGCCGCGCCGGTACGCTGTGCCCTGCCCGTTCCCTCGCCCCCTACGCGGCTGCGCGTTTTGCCGCGCCCCGCAGAACATACAAAACGCGCTGTTATCTGGTATTCCCTTTTTACATTTTCGGCAGATCATAATTAACTGGCACGGTAAGTTTTCAATATAAAGTCGTTAATTACCCCGTGAGCTTCGGCAGCCTTTTCGGCGGTTCCTTTTCCGGAAACATAAGCTTGAAGCGTCTTTACCGCTTCAACGCTATCGAGGTAGTCGAGAAAAGCTTGAACGCGATCTCGGCTCGAACTTTCGCTGTGGGAATCTATATATTCCTGAACTATCATCAACGCGGCAGAGGCTTCTTTCGCGTCGGCGTTGCCGTTTAAATAATCTCCGATAATAGCTGTGGCCGTGGTGGCGTTAAGGAAAGTGACGGCGTCGCCCACCGGATCAGGCTCCGGCGTACTCACAGCCTCCGCGGGTTCGGGGCTTTGCTCGATCATGCCCAAAGCGCCGAGATCAATATATTGCTGCACATAGCTCGTGTTGACACCGACACAGAAGACCACAATGACAACGCAGCAGATGACAAGCAACACTTTCCCGGAGGAGCGCAAGTCCGAATTAACGACAACTACGATAGCAACGAGAGACAGGAGAAGAAAAACGCCGCTTATTATCCACAGGTAGATCATACAACATCCCCCCCTATTTTTTGACACTTCTCACGGCGTACACCATGATGCACACCGCGGCAACGACTATCAAACCAAAAATAACGGCAAGGGCGCTTGACCTGGCGGACTGAAAAAGCCCCGCCGTTACAAGCTGGGCATCCCACACCATATACGAAATTAAACACACGAGCAGCAGGGCGCAGACAGCTAAAAGCGCGTATACGACAGGCCTGCGGCTTGCAAGCTGCGATTTGAGCATGGCGTTGACCTCTTCAAGCCGCTTGACGTCTCCGGCCTGACGGACATTATCCATTTCAAGCTCATGCACGGCGGCGAGGTCTGACGCGGGGCAAAGCCCGCACAGTTCATCCAGAGACAAGCCGAGGGTATCACATATCGCTGCCTGCTCAAATAGCTTTGGATTTGGCGCCGTATCGGCGCTCTGGGTGGCTACAGCAGAGTATGATACGCCGGACTGCTCCGACAATTCGGCGAGGGAAAGGTGCAAGTCATTACGCGCGTCGGTTACTTTGCGATTATAACTGTCAAAGAACGGGATAAGACGCTGATACGGGGTCATTTCACACACTCCCAAAAGTTTTCTTTGTTCCCGGCAACTGGGAAAAGGCCTTTTGCCGCAGACCGAGACGACATCTCAAAACCGGGCGTGGACTATGCCGGGCGCAGATGATAGGCTATAAGCGTAGCAGATAAGTCGGTTTACAAGGTATCTGTTACATGCCCCGGCGGAGGCTGGCACCAATGCCGGGGCGCGTTTTTACGATAAGGAAACCACGACCAGAATACAGAGCAGCGTGAAGACTATTAAAAAGACTATCAGGACAGTCCAGCCCTCGTCTAGTTTCTGGCGAGAATGCTTTTCAGGTTGAAACCTCGGCGCTTCCGGGGGCTTCTCGCCAAATATGCCTCGGTAGTCTATCTCGTGGGGAACATCCCGATAACATATGTGAACGTTTGACGGCTGGCTTTCTCGCGGCCTGACTGGAGCAGGAGCGGGTTTCACGGGCTGCGCCGCGCTTTTATCACTCGGCGTAGAGAGCCACTTGTGAAACAACACACCGCCGATAAATCCGGCGACTACGGAGATGATCCAGCCAACCTTCAAGTAGCTTTGCTGAGGCTCCTTTGTGGAGGAACCAACGCGCTCAAAGGCTGCGGACTCCACAGCTGCTTGATAAAGCTCCGGATTCGCTGTAACTACCACATGGCCGCCTGACGCAATTGCGCGACTCGGAGTCGGCGCGGGCGTAGCTTTTGCAACATACGTATAGGGGCAGTCGAGCACACCATCACCGTCTATATCATAGTGGTCGTGCGCTGGGTAGCCGTGATGGTAGTGGTATTCGCCGGTTTCGGTAACGTAATGCCCGCCGTTACTGTCAGTTCTGCCCGGATGGGCGAAAGCAATTGACGGTAGCGCACAAGCGGCGGCGAAGACGAAACAGGCGAAGATGAGAAGCTTTTGAACCATTTTCACACTTTCGCCACTCCTCTTATACGTATTTACCGATTACGGGAGAAGAGGGCAAGCAGCATGGGAAGAAGCTGGGTGAAAAAATACAGCGCGAAGCAGATGTAAAACACGAGTATCCAGCCGTTAAACGGCATCGACAGGGCGCGGAAGAAACCCCATACATATAAAATAAGCTGGATTATGCCGCCAATAGTCGGCGCAAATGTCGCAATAGTGGTAACGATGATGGTGACGCCGACGCCAAACTTGAACACAGTGAACAGCGGAACAAAGGCATATAGCATAGTGAGCGCATACCAGACCGCGATACCGAAAGTGCCGAGTGAGTTTGCAAGCTTATCGCGCAGTGTGTTCATAAAAGTCCCCCTTTTTGTTCACAGATTATACATATTTTAACACGATTAGCCGCATACCGCTATACATGGACTGTACAAATTTGTTTCGGAAAATAATGCAAAATGTACAAAAGGGAGGAACACATGGGAAATTACGAGTTAACGGACGAAGAAAGAAGCTTGATGCGGCTGCTGAGAGAGCCAGGAGGGGAAGAAAGGTTCAAAAAACTTTTGAAAGAGTTAGGATTGCTTTCTTCTTTTCTTCAGGCAATGTCCGCCACCACTCAATAAGGCGCGCTTCATCCTCGGTAAGGCTGGCAGCTGGCGCACTTTTCGGCTTCGTCATTGCGCGAATATGATACATAAACTCCAAATCTTCAAGCTCTTCCGTCTTGGCATCAAGAGCTTCTGCGAGGTCTTCACGGTTCTCGCCCTCCGGTTCGACTTGCAGAGCTTTTTCCAGATCCTCTATTTCCACCTTTAAGGTTTCTATTTGCGCTTCAGGGGAGAAGCCGAGGAGATAATTAGTGTCAGTGTGTAGTGCCGCCGCGATTTGCTTTGCACGTTCGGTGGGCACTTTTTCAGTTACACCTGTTGCGTAGCGGAAAAGCGCTGATTTAGGTATGCCGGTTATCTTTGACAGTTCGCCGTAACTCAAATCTTGAGCTGTCATAAGTTTTTGTATTCGTCTTGCGACTCCATTCATTTTAATCACCATAACAAATATATCACAAGCATTTCACAAATGCAACAAAAATTCTTGCAATCGTTCTAAAAAATGAGTTGACAAACTGCAAATTGTATGTTATCCTCTAGCCGTGCCAAAAAAAGAAACGAAAAACGGCAGGAGGTGAACAGGATGCGCAGCAATCTTCTTCGGGCAAAGATGGCAGAGATGGGCGAAAATCAGCGCTCACTCGCAAAAAAAATACATATATCTGAAAATTCGCTTAGTTCTAAGCTAAATGGGCGCACTGAGTTTAGTGCGAAAGAGATCGTGGACATTTGCAATGCTCTATTGATTACCAGCGGCAAGGAAAAAGCGGATATTTTTTTGTCTTAATCGTTTCAAAAATTAAAACGGAAGGAGCTGCTATTATGTCAGACACCATAAACCCATATTCCTTAGTGCAGAAACACATAGCTGAGAGAATATCAAAACTTATGGTAGAGCAAGACCTGAGTTATGGCGAGTTATCCAAGATGACCGGCATACCAAAGTCGGCGCTTCACAGGTATGCAACAGGGGAGACCGTGAAAGTGCCGCTGGTACGGCTAGAAGAGATTGCTTGCGCACTGGACGTCAACTTACCGGAACTTATAAGCATGATACCGATCGAGCCGCGCTGTGAGTGTATATGTATGGAGATAGGTGAATATATAAAGGCTTTGCGTATGCAAAAAGGTTTAACGCTTGAGCAGGTCGGCAATGCCGTCGGTGTCGGCAAGAGCACCGTGCGTAAGTGGGAAGTTGGCAGCATTAAGAACATGGGCAGAGATAAAATCGTAAAACTTGCCGCTGTTCTTGAAGTCTCCCCAAGCGATCTTCTTGAAACGATCCCAATCGAGAAAAAAGACACCAACGTTGAGACCACGGGCGAGCGGATACGCAGATGCAGAAAGGCGGCGGGAATGACTCAAGAGGAGCTGGCCGAGAGGCTGAGGACGACACCGCAGAACATCTACAAATACGAGAAGGGCATCGTGAACAACATTCCGGTATGCAATATTGAGGATATGGCCGAGATATTCGGTATTTCCCCGGCCGAGCTTGTCGGCTGGACAGCAACAACGAAAGGAGAAAAGAAGATGGCAAAGGGGCTTACGGACGAGCAGGTAGAGCAGGAGATAGCGAAGCTTGAAGGGAACGAGTACGTGAAGCTGGCGAGGCTTGAGGAGAGGGTACGCACGAAGCGGCGGAGGAGACTGTACATGCTGCGCTATCAGGAGAAGCGCGGAAGAGAGCTTGCGGAGCAGGGGCTGACGCTGGAGCAGCTGCGGGCGGCAGAGGCGGAAGAGGACTGTGCGCTGACAGGAGGGACGACATGACCCTTGACGACATCGAGGCGATGACGGCGGCGACGATAAGCCCGGCACAGGCGGCGAGCGTGATCGGATGCAACGAGCAGGCGCTGCGCATACAGGCGCGGGAGCGCCCCGAATGGTTAGGGTTCCCGGTTATCCGCATCAACAACCAGATAAAGATACCCCGCGAGGCGTTTTTGAGATACATGGGGCGGGGCGAGAGGAGACCCGAGGCGGCGATGAGAGGATGAAAGGAGGGAAGAGGACGGGACAAAAAATAAAAAGCCGCTCCCCGGTGTACCAGACCGGAAGAGCGGCAAGCAAAAAATAACCACAACCAATATAACAGAAAGGACGCAGAAAAGCAATGGGCAAAAGCGAAAAAGCAGACTTTGACAGCTTTGAACTTGAACAGCTGCTGACGCACATCCGGCAGGGCAAGCGAAACGCCGTGACCGGGCGGCAGCTGGCGCTGCTGATGGATATCAGCGACAGGAAGGTGCGCGACCTCGTAGAAGAGGCACGGCGGAAGGGCGGCCTGATAATAAACGACCAAGACGGCGCGGGGTACTACCTCGCGGAGACCGCGGACGAGGTAGAGAGGCAGTACAAGCAGATGACGAGCCGGGCGATGGCCATTATGAAAAGCCGCGTCCCGTTCAGAAAGTTCCTGAAGGGCATAGGGAGGCCGGTATGAAGAAATACGCGATTGCGGCGTTCATAGTCGGGGCGCTGGCGGAGAGCCTGTGGATAGCCATCCCGTGCATGCTGTTCGCGGGCGGCTACGCGACCGTGAAGCTCTTGGAGCTGGGGGCGCGGGCATGATCATTCCACCGTGCGGCGGATGCGCAGAGAGGCGCACAGGCTGTCACGCAAGGTGCGCCGCGTATGCGGAGTACAAGGGCAAAGTCGACAGAGCGCGGGAAGCGCAGCAGCAGAGCGACAGCATTGACCTGACGGAGATACGCAGAGTATACCGGGCGCGCAAGGCCACCCGGAGACACAAGAACGGAGGTTTACGAAAATGATACAGATACCGGATGCGCCGTGGATACAGGAAGCGGAGCGGAACGGACTGCCATATGACGAGGAGGAAGACGATGATAACGAAGATCAAATGCGATGACCGCGAGAAGTGGCTCGCGCTGAGGAAAAGATACATAGGCGGCAGCGATGCTGCGGCGGTGGTGGGAATGAACCCGTTCAGTTCACCGTTTGCGCTGTGGGCGGAGAAGACCGGCAAGGTGCCGGGCTTTGAAGGGAACCTTGCAACGGATGTTGGGGCATACCTCGAAGAGTTCATAGCGCAGCGCTTTGCCAAAGAGACCGGAAAGAAGGTTCGCCGCTGCAATTTCAGCCTTATAAACGACAAGTACTGGTGGGCGATAGCGGATATCGACCGAGACATTGTCGGCGAGGACGCGGGGCTTGAGTGCAAATCCACGTCGGCGCTGAATCTCAAGCGATTCAAGAACGGCGAGTACCCGGAAAACTACTACGTGCAGTGCGTCCACTATCTGGCCGTGACGGGCAAGGCGCGCTGGTATTTGGCGGTACTCATAGGGAACAGCGATTTCCACGTGTACACGATAGAGCGCGACGAGGAAGAGATAGCGGCGCTGATGGAGGCGGAGCGGAACTTCAAGGAGAAGTACGTGGACGCAGACCAAGCGCCCCCGGTGGACGGACAGGCCGCGACGACAAGCGCCGTCAAGACCATATACGCAGACAGCAGCGACGAGGCCGCAGACCTCAGCTCGTGCAAAGCAGCGCTGAGCGAATACATGACGCTGACAGGGCGCATACGCGAGCTGGAGCGCCTGCGTGACGAGAAAGCAAACGAGATCAAGCTGCGCATGGGCGACGCCGCCCGCGGCACCGACGGCTGCTACAAGGTAACATGGCCGACGGCGAGCCGCAGCAGCTTCGACGCGAAGCGTTTTGCCGCGGAGCACCGCGAAATAGACCTTACACCGTACTACAGACAGTCTGCATACCGCACCTTCAAGGTGACGGAAGCGGGCAGACAGGACATATAAGGAGGAACAATTATGGGAGCAATACAGCAAGCAACACAGGCCGCGGCGCCTGCCGCACGGCAGAAGCAGGGCGTTAATGCGATGATGAACGCCATTCTTGACGGAGAGGGGATGCGCCGGCGCTTTGACGAGCTGCTGGGCAAGCGCACGCCGCAGTTCCTGTCAAGCATCGTGAGCCTCGTGAACGCAGACATCAACCTGCAGCAGGCTTTTGCGGAAGCGCCGATGACGGTTATACAGGCGGCACTCAAGGCGGCGACCTTTGATCTGCCGATAGAACCAAGCCTCGGCTACGCATACATAGTGCCGTTCAAGAACAGCTACAAGGACGCAGAGGGTAACTGGTATAAGCGCACGGAAGCAATATTTGTAATGGGCTACAAGGGCATGACGCAGCTGTGCCTGCGCACGGGGGCGTATTCCCGCATACCGGACGCTGTGGACGTGCGCGAAGGCGAGCTTATCAGCTACGACAGGCTGACGGGCGACGCGGAATTCCGCTGGATAGAGGATGAGGACGAGCGCGCGGCACTGCCGGTGATAGGCTATGCAGGCTATTTCCGCCTCAAGAACGGCGCGGAAAAGACGATATACATGACCGTGAAGCAGATACAGCAGCACGAGCAGAAGAACCGCAAGGGCAAGAACATGACTAAGGGCTGGCGTGAGGATTTTGACGCGATGGCGCGCAAGACCGTTATACGCCGTCTGGTGGGCAAGTACGGCCTGATGAGCATAGAGTACCAGACCGGCGACAAAGACACCGTGAACCTCGCCACAGCGCTTGCAGAGAGCGATTATCCGGAACCGACAATGCCGGAGGGCATAGACCCGGACGCAGTCATAGACGCCGATTCCGAGCCGCACAGCGCGGCCGATGAGGGCAATTTCACCGAGGCTCAGTACGGCTTTGACCCGGAGACTGGAGAGATCGTATGAGCATAGGCAACAGGAGAATGTTTTCCCGCGATATCGTGGAGAGTGACGCTTTTATGTCACTCTCCGACGGGGCGAAAGTCCTGTATTTTTACCTCTGCATGAACGCCGACGACGACGGCTTCTGCAACTGCCCGCGCAAGATTATGACCTCATGCGGAGCGAAAGACGACGACATGAAGTTGCTGATAGCAAAGAAATTCATCCTCTGGTTCGACGGGGCGGGAATAAGCGTGATAAAGCACTGGCGCATACACAACTACATCCGCAAAGATCGCTACTGCGAGACCAAATACCGAGACCTGATGCGCGCGTTATACGTGGATGACAGCAACATTTATTCCCTTCGAGACGCCGAAAAAGGCGCTGGCGGTATACCGGATGGCAACCGTGCGGTTGACAAGCGGTTGACGGACGGTATACCAAGTGACAACCGACCGGTTGACGGGTGGTATACCGACCGGGAGACAAGCGGTATACCACCGGTAGACCAAGTGTCAACCGGTCGGTACCCAAGCGGTATACCGACCGGGAGCAAAGCGGTTGACAACCGGTTACCAAGCGGTACCCAAGCGGTTACCGTAGATGGGAGCATAGGTGGTTGCATAGGTAAGGTTAGTATAGTACAGGGTAGAGTAGGAGAAAGCAGTATAAACATAGATAATAAAAATAATAATCCTTCCTTTCTTCCTATAGCTGAAAAAATTTTTTCTGAAAAAGGCGAAAATGTTGAAAACCCTGTTGAAAGTGAAATCGACCCCGGAGAGGGGGCGGTTGAGCTATGGGAAGGGCGGGTACGCAAGGCGCTTGCCAACGGCTACCTTGACATCGCGGAGAGCTACGTCCGCTTTGCGAAGTATTACCACGTAGAGATAGACTTGGAAGCCTTAAGGGCTGAGGTGACACCGGATGAACCCTGAATGCGTATGCACATTGCAGCTGACGGCAAAGGAACGGCGCTGGCTGAACTGCGGCAGAAGCAGCTGCGAACGCTGCGGATGGAGCATTGACGAGCAGCAGCGTAGACGCGAGCTTATGCGCACGGACGGCCTGACCCTCTGCGACGATGGGCTTAAGCGCCTTAAGATATCACGGGAGGCGCGACATGACAAATAAAGCGGCGCTCAACTGCCCGACAGAGGGCGAGGAGCAGGCGACTTTGTTTTCGTGGGCGCGGATGTATGAAAACAAATACCCACAGCTGAAATGGATGTTCCACATCCCGAATGAGGGCAAGCGCAGCCGGACGACCGGCGGGAGAATGCGCAGTGAGGGCATGAAAAGCGGCGTTGCGGATATCTTCTTACCGGCACCGTCCGGGGAGTATCACGGGCTGTTCATAGAGCTGAAGCGCTTGCGCGGAGGAAAGCGCACGGAAAAACAGGAAGAATTCATTGCGGCGATGAACTCAGCCGGATACTGCGCCTGCTTCTGCGCGGGCTGGATGGCAGCGGCGGAAGTTATCGTCGGTTACTTAGAAGGAGATTTCGCATGGAAACAATAATTGCCGGACTCATCGGCGCGATACTTGGCGCGATACTTGGCGCGATGCTGGCCGTGTTTGTACTTGGATGCTGCATTATCGGGAAGGAGAGCGACAATGATTTTTACGAAGATTCGCAAGATGAAAGCGCACATCGCAGACCTTGAGGCGACTCTCAAGCGCGCGAGCGCTGATATAGGCAGGGTGATGTCTGATTGCAGCGTACTGCGTGTGCAGTGCGACTATGCAGAGCGCAGGAACGCCGAGCTACGCGAGCAGAACCGGGCGCTGGAACTGACTCTTGACGCGGCTGTGGCGCAGATGGAGAAAACGCGGACGAATTTCCGCAATGCCGCCGAGCGAAACAGCCGCCTCGTGCGGGACATGAACAGCGTATCTAACAGGCTGGATGCAGTTATAGCACTCGCGTACGTACTGATAGCTACGGGACGCTGGAACGCCAAAACACAAGCACTGCTTGACGCCCTGCCGCTCACCGGACTTGCCGACATGGAACTAAGCGAGCTGACAGAGCTGATAGACGAGGTCGATAACGGAGGAGAACACATATGACACCTGAAAAACTTGCAGAAATACTGGCCGCGCATAAGCTGTGGCTTAACGATGAAAAGGGCGGAGTAAGAGCAGACCTCAGCGGGGCAAACCTCAGCGGGGCAGACCTCAGCAAGGCAAACCTCAGCTATGCAGACCTCAGCTATGCAAACCTCAGCGGGGCAAACCTCAGCGGGGCAGACCTCAGCTATGCAACCCTCAGCTGTGCAGACCTCAGCTATGCAAACCTCAGCTATGCAAACCTCAGCGGGGCAAACCTCAGAGGGGCAAACCTCAGCGGGGCAAACCTCAGAGGGGCAAACCTCAGCTATGCAAACCTCAGCGGGGCAAACCTCAGCGGGGCAGACCTCAGCGGGGCAACCCTCAGCAAGGCAAACCTCAGCGGGGCAAAAGAACTTCTTTCTGCCGTTAATTTCATTGACGCTCATTTTGAGCGCGTCGCCGACGGCTACATAGCATATAAAACCTTCAACTCCGAGTACGCCGCGCCTGAAAGCTGGACGATCGCGGAGGGCAGTGTGATAACCGAGAACGTCAACTTCAACCGCTGCGACGAATGCGGATGCGGCATAAACGTCGCGCCCCTCGACTGGGTGAAGAGTCATTACGGCTGGCGAGGCGGCGCTATCTGGAAGGTGCTGATCCGCTGGGAATGGCTCTGCGGCGTGTGTGTCCCGTATAACTCGGACGGCAAGATACGCTGTGAGCGCGTGGAGCTGCTGGAGGTCGTGAGCCGATGAAGGTACTCATAGCCTGCGAGGAGTCGCAGAGAGTGTGCATCGCGTTTAGGGAGCGCGGGCATGAGGCGTACAGCTGCGATATACAGGATTGCTCCGGCGGACACCCCGAATGGCACATCAAGGGCGACGCGCTCAAGTGTTTGCAGGGGGGGCAGATGTTCACGTCTGACGGACAGAACCATTACATAGACAAGTGGGATTTGCTGATTGCGCATCCGCCCTGCACGTATCTAAGCAACGTTGCCGGGATTTACTTTTCCCTGGAACATACACCGGCAGAAAAAGTGGTTCTCAGATGGAAAAATCGAGCGCAGGCGGCGGTGTTTTTCATGCAGTTTTTAACGGCGAAGGCGGATAGAATTGCGATTGAAAACCCTGTCGGATTTATGAATTCGGCATACAGACCCGCTGATCAGACAATCCACCCGTATATGTTCGCTGAATCAGAGGATGACGCAGAAAATTATGTTACGAAAGCCACGTGCCTGTGGCTGGTTAATCTGCCGAAACTTAAAGGGAATGGGCTACCGAAACCGGACAACGGTAAGCTCTTCGGCAAACTCCCAAGCGGTAAAAATCGCACATGGGAAGATACATACAGCCGTAGCGGCAAGGTACGCTCAAAAACATTTCCCGGAATAGCGCGAGCTATGGCCGAGCAATGGGGATAATTTAAGACGCGAAAGCGAGAAAGGAAACAGAATATGATAATCACAAAAAAGCAGTATAACGAAGCAATCGAAAAAGCAGTTGAGAAAACCAGAGCAGAAGAAAGGGCGCAGTTTGACAAGATGATGTGCGACCGTGACGAGGAGCGTTGGCGCAACGAACGTATAGAGAACATCGAACGGCGCATGAGCAACGCTTTGGGCGACATTGACCGCAGACTTACGGAGCTGGAAAAGAACCGGAATGTTGGCGACACACCTGTGTGCCCGAAGTATTGAGGAGGGCTAAATGGCTGAATACACAGACAAGGAGAAACTGCAATGAGATTTAAGGCGGCAAAAACAACAAACGAATTTATGTTGATACCTACATTCGGCTGGATAAATGAGCGCTATTATTACGGCTACCCAGTTATCGCCATTGCCTTTGCGTGGCTGTGCAAAATCGAAATCGGGGTCAAGAAGTATAGGGGGTAAATTATGGCTGAATACATAGACAAGGAAGCGGTACTTCTCGAAATCAACAGACAAATCCGCAGACAATTTCTGTGTATTGCCAGTGTCGAAACAATAATCAAAAAGGAGAACCGATGGCAATTGAAGTATGCCCGATGACGTTGAAGGAAGCGAACGCCTTTGTTAGCCAATACCACCGCCATCATAAGCCTGTTGTTGGCCACAAATTTTCGATAGGCTGCACCGACGGAGAAAAAATTGTTGGCGTTGCCATTGTCGGGCGCCCCGTTAGCCGTGTGTTGGATGATGGTTGGACGCTAGAAGTAAATCGTCTTTGCACAGATGGAACGCGAAATGCCTGCTCAATGCTTTATGCCGCTGCATGGCGAGCTGCACGAGCAATGGGATATCACAAGTTGATTACATATATTCTCGAGTCAGAGCCGGGCACGAGCCTAAAAGCTGCAGGCTGGAAATGCGTCGGACAAGCTGGAGGCTTGCGGTGGACAGGCAAACGGCGACCGGAGGTTGATTTATATCCGGCGCAAATGAAATTGCGTTTTGAGATTGGAGAGGATAGCAATGCATAAAGAGTGCTACGGGAAGTGTGAGCGCTGCGTTTGGAAGAACAACGGCGGCTGCTCGGAATGGAGGAGAACCACATGATACATTGGCTATGGGCGCTCGCGGCGTTTATCCTCGGCGGCTCGCTTGGCACCTTGATAATGGCCGTCATTATCGGAGGGAGCCGCGGCGGCTAAGTGTGAAGCAAAACAAAGCGGATAACACCCGAAGGCAAGGAGGCCGTTGGGAGGAAGTGTGACATGGGCAAGCATTACATATCCAAAGAGGCGTGCTGCCCCTTTTATCGTTGTGAGGACGCGCAGGCAATATACTGCGAGGGAGTAGAGCCGGGGACGGCGCTCAGACTGACGTTTGCAGGCAGCGCCATTGAGTACAAGCACATTTACTGCCGGGATATCCACAACTATGCAGAGTGCAGGATCGCCCGGATGCTTGCGGGCAAATGGGCATAGTTCAAACGGGAGGTTTTCGGCCTCCCGTTTTTAATAGGGGGGATTTAGTTTTGCGGCTCCAAGATGCTATGCTTGGAGCAGACGACCGGGAGGGAGGCAACTTGAGCAAAAAGCAGGGCAAGCCCAATTGGGCGAAAATCCAAGCCGAATATATCGCGGGCGGCACATCGTACAGGCTGCTGTGTGCAAAGTACGGAGTGCCCATGTCCACACTACGCCGCCACGCTACAAGCGAGCAGTGGGTGGAAAAGGCTGCGCAGGTGAAGCACGAGGCGGACGTAGCCATACACGAGGCTGCTGTGTCCACGCGGATAGACGCGGCGGCGGATTTCGAAACGCTTGCAGCGGCCATGACACAGCGCATAGCGGAGGCGATCGAACGCTGCGATACCTCAAACGCAAAGGCTATAAACCTGCTTACCGACGCGCTGGCGACCTTACAGCGCATACAGGGGCTTAACAAAGATAGTCTCGACAAGGCCGAGCAGCAGGCGCGCATTGACAAGCTCCGCAAGGACAGCGAGAGCAGCGCGGCGTCTGAGGTAACGGTAAGTTTCGCCCCGGACGTCAAGGAGTATGGCGTATGAGCAGCTTCACGTTTCCACCGCCGAACGAAAAGCAGGCGCTTTTTCTGACGGACACGCACAAGTACATCGGCTTCGGCGGGGCACGAGGCGGCGGCAAGAGCTGGGCGGTGCGTGTAAAGGCTGTTTTGCTGTGCCTCAACTACCCCGGCATAAAGGTTATGATAATCCGCCGCACGTACCCGGAGCTGCAAGAGAACCACATTCTCCCGCTATGTGAGATGCTGCACTGCCACGCTGAGGACAAGGCACAGCGCGTAGCGAGCTACAACGACTCAAAAAAGCATATCACATTCCCTAACGGCAGCCGCATACTCTTTCGGTATTGCGACAACGAGAAGGACGCGGATCGTTTTCAGGGCACGGAGGTTGACGTGCTGTTTGTCGACGAGGCCACCCACCAGAGCGAGGAGAAAATGGACAAACTAAGCGCCTGTGTGCGCGGCGTCAACGGCTTTCCAAAGCGTATTTACTATACCTGCAACCCCGGCGGCGTCGGGCATGCGTGGGTCAAGCGGCTTTTTGTCGACCGGCAGTACAAGCCCGGCGAAAACCCGGATGATTACAGCTTTATCCGTTCCCTCGTGCGCGATAATCTCGCGCTGATGCAGTCTGATCCCGAATATGTGCGCAAGCTGGAGGCGCTTCCGCCCAAGCTGCGTAAGGCATGGCTTGACGGGGACTGGGATATATACGAGGGTCAATTTTTCGAGGAGTTCGCCGACCGGCCGGAGCATTACATTGACCGGCAATGGACACATGTTATAGAGCCGTTCGAGATACCGGACGGATGGCGCATATACCGCTCTTTCGACTGGGGCTACGCCAAACCCTTCTCCTGCGCGTGGTGGGCTGTCGATTATGACGGCGTTGTTTACCGCATACTTGAGCTTTACGGATGCACGGACACCCCTAACGAGGGCGTCAAGTGGACACCTGAGCGCGTATTCGCGGAGATACACCGGATAGAGACCGAGCACCGCTGGCTGCGGGGCAAGACGATACAGGGCGTTGCAGACCCGGCAATATGGGACGCAGAGACCGGCGAGAGCATAGCGGACGTTGCAACGAGATACAGAGTTTATTTTGATAAGGGCGACCACGCGAGACTTCCCGGCTGGATGCAGGTGCATTACAGGCTGTATTTCGACGATAACGGCTACCCGATGATGTATGTATTCAAAAACTGCAAGGCGTTCATCCGCACAATGCCGCTTTTGCAGTACGACGAGCACAGAGTAGAGGATTTGGACACGGACGGAGAGGATCACGTTGCCGACGAGGTGCGCTATTTCCTGATGACGCGGCCTATAAAGCCGCGCAAAGCTCCGATTCCGGAGGCAAAGCAGGCTGACCCGCTCAAAATGTTTTTGGATATCGATCCAGCAGATATTATGCCGGCACAGCGAGTGCCGAGAATGGAGATAATACATGGCGATGTTAAATAAGCGCCCACGCGACGACGCGGTCGAGAGCGACGCATCCGGCGCACTACCGGTGGACGCACCGCCCGCGGGAAGCATGGGAAACATGGCGCTGATGCAGTCGATAGACCTAAGCGCGCTCCCCGCGGGGGATATTGAAACACAGAACACGTTTGTACAGCGCATAGGCGCAGACCAAATAGCCGAGGCGTGGCAGACCCTGTTGAAGTACAAGGAGGGCAAGGCAAACCTTGAGCGCCGCATTGTCGACAACCACCAGTGGTACAAGCTGCGCCAGTGGGACTGTATGCGCAAGCACGGCAACGATCAGGTGGAGCCGGTGTCAGGCTGGCTCTTTAACGCCATTGCAAATAAGCATGCGGACGCTATGGACAACTTCCCACGCGCAAACATCCTGCCGCGCGAAGAAGGGGACAAGGCCGAGGCCGAGATGCTGTCGTCCATTATCCCTGTCATCCTCGACCAGTGCGATTTCGAGCAGGTGTACAGCAGCGTCATGGACGACAAGCTGATAGGCGGCACCGGCGTGTATGGCGTGTTTTGGGACAACACCAAGCTCAACGGGCTGGGCGACATAGACATTGAGGCCATAGACGTTATAAATCTCTTTTGGGAATCCGGCATATCGGATATCCAGCAGTCGCGCAACCTGTTTTACGCCACACTCCGAGATAATGACCTGCTTGAAAGCGAGTACCCGCAGCTCGCGGGCAAGCTCGCAGCGCCGGTCATGGACATTGCGAAGTATGTCTATGACGACACAATAGACACTACGCAGAAGTCTGTCGTCGTAGATTGGTACTACAAAAAGATGCAGGACGGGCGCGCCGTGCTGCACTACTGCAAGTTCGTCGCCGGGCAGCAGGAACCGCTGTTCGCCACGGAGAATGACCCGGATTATGCGTCTGCGGGCTGGTACGACCACGGGCTTTACCCATTTGTGTTTGATCCGCTGTTCTCCTGCAAGGGTACTCCGTGCGGCTTTTCGTACATCGACGTTGGCAAACGCACGCAGGAGTACATAGACCGCGGGGACAAGGCAATCATGGAAAACCTGCTCTTTAACGCCTCGCCGCGGCACTTCTCGCGTATTGACGGAGGTATAAACGAGCAGGAATACGTCGATACGACGAAAAAGATCGTGCATGTTGAGGGCTCACTGTCGGACGACTACGTGAAGCCTATACCGGTAAACCCGCTCAATGAGATATACGTCACTGTTATCAACAACAAAATCGACGAACTCAAGGAGACGACGGGCAACCGCGACGTATCGTCCGGCGGAACAACGGGAGGCGTTACGGCTGCAAGCGCAATAGCAGCCATGCAGGAGGCGGGCAGCAAGCTGTCACGCGACGGCAACAAGGCGGCTTACAGGGCTTTCCGCAAGGTTCAGGTGATGGTCATAGAGCTGATACGGCAGTTTTATGATACCGCGCGCTGCTTCCGCATAATTGGCGAAAACGGCGCACAGAGATTCGTGCAATACTCCAACGCCGGAATTCTCCCGCAGGCGCAAGGGCAGCTGGTAGGCGGTACGCCGATGGAACTCGGCGTTGAGGTAGGATACAGACTGCCGCTGTTCGATGTCGAGGTCACCGCGGAAAAGGCGAACCCGTACAGCAAGATGAGCCAGAACGAGTTGGCTTTGCAGTTTTATTCTGCGGGCTTCTTCGTGCCGGAACAGGCTGACGCGGCGCTTATCTGCCTAGATATGATGGATTTCGACCGCAAGCAGTTCGTGATGCAGAAGATAGCCCAGAACGGGCAGATATACAAGCAGATGATTGCGGCGCAGAGCGTAGCTTTGCAGCTTGCGCAGACGCTGGATGCCGGTACCGGCGGGCAGCTTGCCGAGACACTGGCGGCTCAATTCGGGATGCAGACTCCGACAGCGAACCCCGGAACCGTGAGCCCCGCGGCCGCGGACACAGGAAGCGAAAGCAGCGTGACGAAAAACGCAAGGCAGACGGCGGCGGAAGCTTCCGCGCCGAGATAAGGAGAGCACATGATACGAGCAGCTTTTATCGTTGACAAAAATAAATGCACACTGACAATGAGCGTTCGCGGGCATTCCGGCCTCGGCGCTCGCGGCCGCGATCTTGTATGCGCCGGGGCTTCCACACTCGCTTATACGGCAGCGCAGAACATAGATTTTATGGCAAAGGCCGGACAATTGGATGGTGAACCGAAGATCATAATACACGAGGGGCACATGAAGGTGCAGTGCAAGCCCAAGCCGGAACACTACGCTGAAGCACTTCACACGTTCTTCGTTGTGCAGACAGGTATGTTATTGCTGGCGAAGAATTTCCCAAAGAACATTGAGCTTAAACCGTTTGAGACCGCCTGAGGGCGTATCAATAGGAGTCGTCCACCATACGGACAGGTTAAAGAGTCGTTCGCTTAACGGACAGGAGGATACCATGAGCAAATACATTAGCCTTGACTGTTTCGACATCCAGCTTTTCGCCGAGGGCGGCGCAGGAGCCGGAGGCGGCACCGGAGCAGCGGGCGCAACGGGCGTAAGCGCTGCTGACGCCGGGCAGCAATCAACAGGCGCGGGCAATCCGCTCGCAGGCGTGAAGTATGGCAAGCAGGCGGACACCGCCGGAGAGGCGCAGGGCGCGACGGGAGAGACCGCAGCCGGGGACAGCCCGGAACAGGCCAGAGCGCGCCAGTTTAAGGCGCTTATCAAGGGCGAGTACAAAGACCTTTACGACGCGGAAGTCAATGACGTTGTGCGCAGACGTTTCAAGGCGACCGACGAGAAGGTAAGCCGCTATGACGCGCTGTCGCCCACTCTGGAATTGCTGTGCAGAAAGTACGGTGTGGAGAACGGCGACGTAGAGGCGCTTGGCAAGGCCATAGAGGACGACGACAGCTTCTTTGAGGAAGAGGCAATGCAACGCGGCATGAGCGTACAGCAGCTTAAGCAGGTGCGCAAGATGGAGCGCGAGAACGCCGACCTCAAGCGCCAGATGCAGGAGCGCCAAACCCAAGAGCAGGCCGACAAGCTGTACAGTACATGGCTCAATCAGGCAGAAGAGGCAAAGCGCGTATATCCTGATTTTGACCTTGCAGCGGAGCTTCAGAACGCGGACTTCCAGTCGCTTCTCCGCAGCAACATCCCGGTGCAGACGGCCTACGAGGTTGTCCACAAAGACGAGATCATAACACGAGGCATGAACTTTGCCGCAAAGACCGTGGAAAAGAAGATTGCGAATGATATGATCGCGCGAGGCCGCAGACCCAGCGAGGGCGCAATGTCTCAGGGGGCGGCGGTCATTAAGAGCGATGTGTCGCAGCTCACCAAAGCAGACAGGCGGGAAATAGCCCGCCGCGTAGCCAGAGGGGAGAAAATAGTATTCTGACGCAGAAGACCGGCTTCTCCTCAAAATTCATAAAGGAGAACAACAAATGAAGAAAATCAAATCTATCCTGTTTCCCATGCTGCTTATGAATATGCAGCTCTTTGCAACGCAGACCACGTTGCTCAACAGTACCGGCAACGACCTTTCGCCGGAAATGAAGACCTTCTATGACATGACGCTGCTCGACGAGGCGCAGGCACAGCTGGTTCACGACCAGTTCGGCCAGAAGCGCCCCATTCCCAAGAACGGCGGCAAGACCATAGAATTCCGCAAGTTCAGTTCCCTCGCTAAGGCGCTGACTCCGCTCACTGAGGGCGTCACTCCGAATGGCAACAGCCTTGACGTGACGACTATCACCGCGACTGTTAAGCAGTTCGGCGATTATATCGTCATGTCCGACGTCCTTGAACTGACCGCCCTTGACCCGATTGTTCTTGAGGCGACCAAGCTTCTGGGCAGACAGGGCGGCCTGACCCTTGACACTGTTGTCCGCAACATCCTGTGCGCAGGCACCAACGTGACCTACTGCCCGCAGATCGGCACCGGCGGCGCTGAGACCGAAGTGACGAGCCGCAGCGGGCTGAATACCACGTCTCAGCTCACCGTTGACGTTGTGCAGCAGGTTGTTGCCAAGCTCCGCGCGCAGAATGCGCCCACCATCGACGGCGATTATGTCGCCATAATCCACCCGTACGTCGCATATGACCTGATGCGCGACCCCGAATGGATCGACGCGCACAAGTATGCACAGCCTGACAACCTGTATACCGGCGAGATCGGCAAGATAGCCGGTGTGCGCTTCGTGCAGACTACCGAGGCAAAGATCTGGAATGACGAGACCTGCCCGGTAAAGACCGCGGCAGCAAGCGGCAATCCCGCCGTCTATTACAGCGTGTTCGCCACTCTGTTCATCGCCGACGGCGCGTACGGCACGACCGAGGTCGAGGGCGGCGGTATGCAGACCTTTGTCAAGCAGAAGGGCAGCGCCGGTACTGCCGACCCGCTCGATCAGCGCAGCTCCGTCGGCTGGAAAGCGCTCAAAACCGCAGAAATACTCATGCCGAACTATCTGGTTCGTGTTGAGTCTGTCTCCAAGCGTTTCAGCGGTACGGCGAAAGCCAACTGACGGTTCAATATGGCGCGGGGGAGGCTTTGCCTCCTCTGCGCATACGAAGAAAGGAGTTTTATTATGGCAAAACTGGAAACCATTGACGCAGCGGAAGCAGTCGAGGAAAAGGTGAGAATCCGCCTCCCCAAGACCAAAGACGAGACCGGAGACGTCTTCGTAGCGGTAAACAATCGCACTTTCCTCATCCAGCGCGGCGTGGAGGTAGAAGTTCCGGCCTGCGTTGCGGAAGTTCTTCGCAACAGCGAGCGGGCAACCGAAGAAGGCTTGGAATACCTCGAACAGCGCGCATCCAAAAGAGCATAAATACAAACGGCGCACTGTTCATTCCGGTGCGCCGTTTTGAATAAGGAGTGATACACATGACAGCTGGACAGGCTATCAAGAGCATAGACGAGCTTAAACCCAACGCATACTCGCAGAGCAGAAAATATATCTGGCTGTATGAGCTGGACGCACAGATAAAAGACAGGCTGATTGACACCCACGAACTCAATGCAGGTGAGCGCGCGCCGGAGCTTCCGGAGGAGTACGACGCAGACACGGTTCTGCTGGTACCGTCTCCATATGACTCGATGTATATACACTGGTTGGAGGCGCAGATAGACTACGCCAACAACGAGTACCGCAAATTCAACAACAGCAACAGCATGTTTCAGGCCGATTTCTCGGAATACGCCATGAAATACAACAGAACGCACATGCCGAAAGGCTCCACACCTATTTATTACTGAGGGATGCGCGATGAGATATCCAGAACTCACAGAAGAAAGTACTTCGCGGCAGGTGACAGATACCTTCCTCGGATATAATCACAACATAAAGATACGGGACGGTGAGTTTTACAACACCGAAAACCTCACGAGCAAATTTTACCCCATGCTCGCGATACGACAGAAGCGCAGTGTTGTTACAGACTCGCTTACCGCGGCGCAGGGAATGATTGAAAAAGACGCGCTCGGTTATGTTGATAACGGGACGCTTTATTATAATTCGCTTGCAACGCCTATAACAGGGCTTAAAGCCGGGCGCAAGCAGCTTGTCAGTATGGGGGCGTACATCTGCATATTCCCCGACAAGATGTACTACAACACCATAGACAGCAGTGATTACGGCAGCATGGAGGCCTCTTACAGCTTCAACGGGACTGTCAAATACGAGATGTGCAACTCTGACGGCAGCGTTTACGGCACGGCCGCTGAGGGTTCCACAGCGCCCACAGACCCGGAAGACGACGCACTGTGGATTGACACTGCAAACGGAGTGCTAAAACAGTACAGTGTGAGCATGGCAATGTGGGTAACGATTGAGACAGTGTATACCAAGCTGACGTTTTCAACACAGGGACAGGTCACAAACCTGTTCAAGGAGTATGACGGGGTGGAGCTTACGGGGGCGCGTTTCGACGATCTCAACGGCTCCAAGATCATATATGGCATAGGCGGCAAAAGCGGAGATGACGCCGAAAACGACTTCATAGTTGTGATAGGCGTTCTTGAAAACGAATATACGGACGAAAACGCGCAGATCAGCATAAAGCGCACCGTCCCCGACATGGACTATGTCTGCGAGTGCCAGAACCGTCTATGGGGATGCCGCTACGGCAACGACGGTACGCAGAACCTCAACGAGCTTTACTGCTGCGCGCTCGGCGACTTCAAGAACTGGCGGCAGTATCTCGGCCTCAGCACGGACAGCTGGACAGCATCCGTAGGTTCAGACGGCGTGTGGACGGGCTGCATAAACTTCCTCGGAAGCCCGGTGTTCTTCAAGGAGAACAGAATCCACAGAATCTCCGTCTCGTCTTCCGGCGCGCACAGCGTTTCTGACACGCCCGCAAGAGGCGTTCAGCAGGGCAGCGACCGCAGCCTTGCGGTTGTCGACGAAGTGCTCTACTACAAATCGCGCACGGATGTATGCGCGTGGCAGGGCGGATTCCCTGAGGGTGTATCATCGGCTCTTGGAGACGAGCGTTATTACAAAGCCGTTGCAGGAGCGTTCGGGCGCCGCTACTACGTCAGCATGGAAGACTCAGACGGGGAACCGCAGATGTTCTGCTATGACATATCTAAAGGCCTGTGGATGCGCGAGGACAGCCTAAGGGCAGACCAGATATGCAGGCTTGACGATTCATTATACTGCCTGTCAGGGAATACAATATACGACCTTAACGGCCTTGCTGGAAGCGCGGAGGGAAATATATCGTGGTTTGCCGAGACGGGGATAATGTACTACGAGTATCCGGACAAGAAATATATATCCAGATATAACATCAGGCTGCGCATGGCGGCTATGGCCACACTGCAAATGGATATTGAATACGACTCTTCCGGCGGATGGGAGCTTGCAGGCAGAGTGGAAGCGGCGAGCGGCACACGAACCGTGACGCTGCCTGTCTGCCCGCGGCGCTGCGACCACATGAGACTTCGACTGAGCGGAACGGGGGATGTGAAGATATTTTCTATTGCCCGACTGCTTGAAAAGGGGAGCGATATGTGATGGCTATAAACGAAATGCCGCCGATGCTGTCCGGCAGCGTGACACAGAACATTGCGAACCTGCGCGCGTACCTTGTGCGCATGGTGAATGAGCTTAACGATGTTGCCGCAGCGGCTTCCGACGGCACGGCGATCACTGCGGCACCGTCTGTGCAAAAAGCGATGATGGCGGCGAGCAAAGACAAGACCGCGGAGGACATACGCAAGAACGCAGAGTCTTTAAAATCACTCATAGTCAAGACAGCGAACGAACTCGCGGAAAAAATTACATCGGGCGACAGCTCTGTTATGCACTATGCTGACGAGCGCGTTGACACACTTAGCTCGGTATATGTGGCGCAGTCTGAGTTCGGCACGTTTCAGGAGAATATACAGGCGCAGATAACCGCGACGGCGCGCGGCGTTGTCGAAAGCTACGACTATGACTCGGCAATAGAGTCTGCACAGGACGATATAGAAGCGCTTCAGCGCTATTACACATCCATAGACGGAGAAATAAGGCGCGGCATTGTCCAAGACCCGGAAACCGGAGAATACGTTACCGGTATTGCGATATCTCAGAATCTCCAATTCAGCGGGGAGTGCGCGCCGGGGGACAGCAACAATCCGCAGGACGGTTATACATACTATTACCTTTCAAGCGGTCAGACCTTCGGCCTGTACACGTCCACAGGCTGGCAATTCTGGATAGACGGAGTCCGCCGCGGCTACTTCAACAGCGAAGACGGCGTTCTGCACATAAGCAGAGTACAGGCCGAAGAGAGTATGCAGTTTGGCGACAGTTGGCTTATTACTTCGGCGGGCGGCTTCGGAATGCGAAAGATATGAGGTAAATGGCATGAGCAGCATTACAACGACAGGGCGCGCCGCATACCGCGGAGGTGCGAGCCATACGGGATATCTCGCGGGCTTCGAGACGGCAAACAAGCTCACACGCGTGCTCCGCTACACCTTCACGACGCCCGCGGACGGCGTGAGTAAGCTGAGCTTCACGGGGGCGCATCTGGCGCACAGCGCGTCGTACTCGTGGAGTGGGCTAAACTGGTACGTCACCACGTCGCCGACGTCACACGTAAACGCGGGCGCGGGTTCCGCGAGCCACGGGACGCTGACGATCAGCGGCAACGGCTCAGATTACGATATCTCCACGGGCGAAATCAACGTGAACCTCCCCGGAAACGTGACTGCGTATGTTTACATCTTCCCCAACAACACAAGCTATTTCCTGTGGAACTTTGTAAACGTTACGGCTCTTAGCATATCTACGGAACCCGGAGCATCAACAATAGCGTCTTGCCCGACGGCGCTATATACACTTGATACGCTGGCAATGGCGATGAGGCGCGCAGGCGACAGCTTTTGCCACAGAGCGACGTTTAAGTGCGGCAATACGCTGCTTTATACGTCGGAGCTGTTTGGGGAGTCGCTCAGCGTTACGGTGCCGCGCGCGTGGCTGGCAGAGTTTACAGACAAGCCCGCAATAAGTGTGTCTGTAAGCATACAGACCTACGCAGATTTACAGGGAACCGTTGCGGCGGGGGAGCCGGTCACGGCGGAAATAAAGATAACTGCCGATGCGAATATGCGGCCTGCTATACAGGAGGGCGGCGTATCCGTGGCAGCTTATAACGCCGGAGCTGCTGCGGGCATGACTGGGTATATACGCGGGTTTTCCCGCGTTGAAGCGACGGTAGTTGAGGCAAACATCGACTTATCGGCCTGCGCGGGAGCGAGTATAGCAGAATATAAGCTTGTATGTGCAGGAGCGGCGGTCACTTCCGCCCCGTACCGCAGCCCAATTCTCACGGATGACGCAACAGCTGTTTTCACGGTGACTGACAGCCGCGGGCGATCTGCGAGCGTCAGTTTTCAAATAAGCACAATCGCCTATGCTGCGCCGACGCTTACGGCGACGGAGATATTCCGGTGTGACGCAAGCGGCGCGGCAAACGACGACGAGGGCTACATATCCGTAAAGACTACGCCCATATTCAGTTCTGTGGAAGGGCAGAACACCTGCAAGGTTTATGCTGCGCTTGCCGAAGAGAGCGGGAACTACGGCTCCGATACAGAGATCACGGCAGGCAGCGCAAACGTTTTATACGGTACGCTTTCGCCGGATAAGACGTATCGGGTGCGGCTGACGGTGCGGGACACTCTCGGTGGGGAGCGAATAAGCACAACAAAATTGCCAACAAGAGTGTGGGCAATGAAATTCCGCGAAAGCGGGCTTGGAATCGGATTCGGAATGGCTCCGCAGCACGACAAGGCAATAGAAGTTCCAGAAGATTGGACGCTCAGAATAGGTACTGCTGCACTTACGCAGGCGCTTATTGCCTCGCTTGGAAATCTCGTCGACCTGATTTGCCCCGTCGGAAAGTACGTATGGCTTGCAGCGGAGACAGACCCGGCGGACATCTGGGGCGGCACATGGGTAAGGCAGACCGAGGGGCTGACGCTGGTGTCCGCGGGCGGCAAATACCCGCTGAACTCCACCGGCGGCGAGGCGGCGCACACGCTGACCGAGGCCGAAATGCCGAAGCATAGCCACGTGATCTATTGGGGCAATGCTACCGGCGAGTATTACACGGCAACTACCGCTTTTCCAGCCGCCATGACCGATTCAAAGGGCGACAACGTCACAACGTCTTGGGGCTATGAAATGTGCAAAACCGCCGAAACCGGAAGCTCGGAGGCTCACAATAACATGATGCCGTATAAGGCGGCCTACTGTTGGCTGCGGACGGCTTGAAAGGAGTACAAGATATGGCGATTAACCTCGACAAAGACAAAAATAATCCGGAGGCTTTTGACACGGCTGTGCAGCGCGCGACAGAAAAGCCGGAATACAAAGGCACTTTCGACGATCAGCTACGGGATATATACGACAAGATAACGAACCGGCAGCCGTTCAGCTACGACGTCGGCAGCGACCCAATGTACCGCATGTATGCAGACAAGTATATGCAGCAGGGTAAGGCCGCGATGCGTGACACGATGGGGCAGGCGGCAGCACTCACCGGCGGCTACGGCAACAGCTACGCTCAGAACGTGGGGCAGCAGGCATATGATGCGGCGCTGCAAAAGATGGGCGACGTGATACCGGAATTCTACGGGATGGCGCTCGACCAGTACAACGCCGAGGGCGACGCACTCACCAAGCAGTACGGGATGCTCGGTGATCTCGCGGCGGACGAATACAGCAAATACCGCGACCAAATGACCGACTGGAACAACGACCAGACGCTTGCGCGACAGCAGGAGCAGGATGCGGCGAACAACAGACAGCAGGCGTATTCAAACCTCTATGCCCTCATAAAGGCAAGCGGCTACAGCCCGACAGACGACGAGCTTTCTGCGGCAGGCATGACCAGAGAGGCGGCGGAGGCGCTTATAAAGGAATATCTCCGACAGACCGGGCAGCTCCCCGCAGACACGGCGGCAGGCGGCAGCGGCGGTTCCGGAGGCGGCGGAAGCCGCGGCAGCAGCGCGGGAGGAAGCGGAACGAAAAACTCCGATACAAACGGCGCTACTGCCAACAAGAGCACAGCAAAAGACAACACAGGCGCTGCTAGAGCGGCATTACAGGCAGTAAATGCGTATCAAAAGGGAACTATGTCGATGCAGGAGGCAACCGCAAAAATTCAAGACTTGTACGACCGAGGACTGATAACGTCCAGTACGGTGCAAAGATATGCAAGCTTGATGCGGCAAAGTGCGCGACCGGGTGCGAACAGATAATAGGAGGCGGCCATGAACAGCATAGATAGACTTCTCGCGCATGTAGACGAAGAAGAACAGAAGCGGAGCAGCGCGGGCGAAACCGCGGAAAGACGCGGCAGCACCGGAACATCTGATCCAATAAAAGACTTGCTCGACCATGTTGCTGCGGTAGAGTCCGGAGAACTACCGCGCTACACTTCCACCGACTACTCTGAAACTTCATATCAGGAGCCGCAGAGCGAACAAGCGAGTTTTGGAGAGAGAATAAAGAACTTCTTCAAAGGCAGCGACAACCGGCGCGATGAAAACGGACTGAGCGGCAGCCAGACGCAGCGTTTCCGCGACTTGCAGGCACAACTAAACGAGATAGACCGCAACAGCGGATATGCAACAACGGCCGAGACAAGCGACGAGCTTGAACAGCAGCGCCGGAATATCATCAGGCAGCTTGACGAGCTTGACGAGGAGGCGGGACGCGAGGCACGTACATACAGCCCCTCGGACAGGATAGACAACGTAATAAAAAGCTGGCTCAATCGCACGGGGGCAGGGTATACAAACGCCGCAGGCAGCATATTAGACCTCGGAAGCAGTAAGCGGAAGTCTCTCCGGCAGCAGCAGGAAGAGGCGGACATGGCGCGCTTCGCCGAACGCGACCCGGAAGCAGCAGCGGAAGCCAAAGCCGCGGAGGAAAGATACAGGCAAAGCCTCAGAGGCGCGAGAGACAGCACGTACAAAGCTGCCGACAAGATGCAGAGCAGCGCCGAACGGCAGCTTGCAAAGAGCGAATACGGCGCGAGCGCCGCGGGCAGTTTTGCGATAGACGCGGCGATGACCGGCGCGGACATAATCACCGACGCCGCGTTTGCAAAGCTCACAGGCATAACCGGTCTTGCAAACATGGCGCTGCGCGTCTACGGCTCAGAGTCTCAGGATGCGAGACTGTCCGGAGACGACGCCGAGACAGCGGCCGCAAAGGGCTTGAAAGCGGCGACGATTGAGGTCATAACCGAAAAGCTCGCGGGTCCATTTGAACTGGCATACGGCAAGAGCTTAGGCCGTCAGGCGATGGGAAAGACGGCGGGCAAGATTGCGCGCGTATTTGACCGGCTGGAAACCAACGGCGTTCTTAAGTGGGTGTTCGACACGGCGGGCGAGGGCGCAGAGGAAGGCCTGAGCGACGTTCTGAACATCATAGCGGATCATGTGTTCGGCTGGGACGATGGAGACATGACGATACTTGAGGAAATAGCCTCGGACAAAGACGACATTCTCTACGACATGATTCTCGGCGCGTTCGTCGGCGCGTTCGGCGCTACAACAAGCGCCATTGCCGAAGGGGAACAGGGCAGAAGAGTCAAGGATATATACGGCAAAGAGGGGGCGGCAGCACTCGTTGACGAAGGGCTGTTAAGCGGCGAGGGCGCCAAAAGCCGCCGCCTAGCTGAGAGATACAATGAGAAACTGCAAAGCGGCCGAGAGCTTACAGGGCGGGAAATAAGCCAACTTATAGAAGCCAATGACATGGCTTTTGCGGACGAGTCACCCGAAGGCCGCGGCACAGAGGCGAGCGAGCCGGAGCAGACCGATCATGTTGAAAAAGCTATTTCCAAGATAGCCAAGAACGACACAGAGGCGAATCTGCTGCGTGAAGATTTCACGCTCGGCGAGGCAGATGCAGAGACCTATGCCAGAGGCGCGGAGGAGGCGTATAATTACGGCAAGCTCGGCGTGAGTATGGAAGATGCTGTGCAGAACGGCTCGTTCATAAACGACCTCACGGAGGCGCAGAGAGACCACGCATACAAGCTCGGGCAGCAGGATAGCGGCGCTGATGCGGCCGCCGAAGAGAGCGGCGGGCTGGGCTCAGAAACTGACGCGGCAGACGCGAACGCCGAAAATGTTGACGCATACGCGGCGAAGTACGGCGGTGAAGCGCCGGCCGTTATAGCTTCTTATAATTCCGGAGAAGCGAAGAGCGTCGGCGAGTTCTCCACAGCTTTCGACGCGGCGTACAGCATGGGCAGGAGCGGAGTGCCGGAAAGCGAGCTTTCAGCTTCTGCGGCACTCTCATATCTCAGCGACGCACAGCGCAAGACCGCGTTCGATATGGGACGCGCCGCCTCTGCTGCTGCGGCAGCAAAGGCACAGGAGGCGGTGAAGGCGGCGGCCAAGCCGGGCAAGCTGAATCGAAAGGGCGTTGTGAAGGGCGAGGGCGTGACGCTGAAAGAGCTGAAAAGCACGTTTAACGACCGACAGAACACGGCGTACCGGCTCTTAAGCACCTTCGCAGAGGCAACCGGCGTTGACATTGTGCTGTATAAAACTTCGGCGGAGTCTGACGGCAGCTTTGCGAGCGAGCAGGGGCGTTTTACGTGGAAGGACAACACCATCTATGTGGATATAAACAGCGGGCTTTACTCGTCAAAGGATGTGGAAAGCCTCGGCAAGTACACAATGATGCGCACTTTTGCCCACGAGTTCACGCATTTTATTGAAAAGTGGAGCCCTGCACAGTATAATGATTTCAGAAGTTTTGTGTTCGGCACACTGGCCGAAAAGGGCGAGAGCGTCAACGACCTTATTGAAAGCAAAATGAGTCTTGATGGCAGCGGCAAACTTGACTATGAGCAGGCGAGCCGCGAGGTTATCGCAGACGCTATGGTTGATATCCTGCCGGACAGCAACATCGTCCAGCGCCTTGCAAGCGAACACGAGAGCATATACAAAAAGCTGTTACAGAAGCTCAGAGACTTTACTGCTCGTCTCAAGCAGTATTATAAGGAGATAACCACACGCCCCGGACGCGAAGCACAGGCACTCAAAGAGCAAGTGGGCGAGGGCACAAGATACATGCAGTCCATTGTGGATATGTGGACAGATGCGGCGCAGGGGGCAGTGCAGAACTACAAGGCAGCCGAAGGAAGTGCAGAGCCTACGGCAAAACCCGCGCAGAAGAAAGCGGCAGTGCAGGCCAAACCGCAAAAACCGGCCACGCCGGCGAAGCAAGACGCGAAGAAGCCGAAAACCCGCTTCCCGAATCTCCCCATGAAAAGCGGCACTCCGTCTGAAAAGACCGCTTACAGGATACTCACCGAGTATTTAGCTGCCGGAAAGAAGCTTACAAGCAAGGAGCTTTACAGCATTTGCGACGAGACCTTCAACGGCACTCAGGCAACGGGCGCATATGACCGTAAGGCGGCATATGACGCTATGGAGCTTGCGGTAAACAAATATCTGCTCACAAACGCGGCGGATTTGAACGGCAGCACTGCGGAGGACGCACGGAGAGGGCTTGAACGTGTGCAGGGTATACTCTCACTGCTCCCGACGCAGAATGTCCGCACGCAGGAAATGGAGCAGTTTCAGCAGTTCTCCACGCCTCCTAACATCGCATACCTCGCTGCGTGGGCAGCAGACATAAATAACTCCGATGTTGTTCTGGAACCCTCGGCGGGAATAGGCGGGCTTGCTGCTTTCGCAAAGGCGTGGGGAGCGGAGGTAGCCGTCAACGAGCTTTCGGAACGCAGACTCGCGGTGCTGAAAGCTATGGGCTTTGACCACGTTTTCAACGAGAACGCAGAGCAGATAGACAACGTCCTTCCGGAGAACATAAAGCCGACAGTGGTAATTATGAACCCGCCGTTTTCCTCCACGGCTGGGCGCACGGCGACGAATAAGACCTCAAACGCGGAGCGGCATATAAATCAGGCGCTTGCGCGGCTGAACGACGGCGGACGGCTTGTTGCCATTCTCGGCAGAGGCATGGCAGATAAAGCCTACAGTAAGTACTGGGATAAGCTGCGGCAGGATTATAATATCCGTGCGAATATCTCTATTGACGGGGAAAACTATAAAAAGTACGGCACTACCTTTGACGTGCAGCTTGTTGTGATAGACAAGACCGGGGCGCAGGGCAGCGCAGAGACTGTTACGGGAAGCTACAAAGACCTTGCGGAAATACCAAATGTTTTGGAGGGAATAAGAAATGACCGAAGTGCAGAAATTGAACGCGACTCCACTGTCGCAGGGGTTCAAGAAACTTCTCCCGTGGAACAGGGCGGAGAGGGAACTGTACGTGCTCCAGTGGATACGGCAGACGGTGGAGCTGATGCAGGGGTACTGGAACTCGGAAGCAGATCCGGAAGTACTGGCGAACCTCGAAGCGCTGACATTCACGGAGAAGTACAGCGAGGCATACAGGGTGCTTCTGCCGCCGACGGAGCCGCTGTACAGCAACAGCGAGCTGATGCGGCAGATAAAAAGAGTGGAAAGCGCACAGACAGAGGAGCAGATAGAGGAAGAGAGCGTAGCACTGCTGGAGATGCTGGTGGACAACTCAACATTCAGCGACTCGGAGCTGGCGGACTTGAAACCGAGTCTGCACGAGGACAGGTAAGCGAAAAGGGACGGTCAAATAAGCGCAGCGACGACGGCGTTTATGCGGATTATGTCGCGCCGGAGCTGACAGTTAAGGGCAGCAAGCCGCACCCGGCGGTGCTTGTGGAAAGTTCGGCTATGTCGGCGGTGTCCATGCCGAAAGCGACATACACTCCGCACCTGCCGGAGAATGTCATAAAAAACAATCTTTCAACAGAGCAGCTTGTATCCGTTACATACGCCGGTCAGGCGCACGAACAGACACTCCCAAACGGCGAACGCAAGGGCTTCTTTATCGGCGACGGCACAGGCGTCGGCAAGGGCAGAGAGATAAGCGGTATTATTCTGGATAACTTTGAGCAGGGCAGAGATAAGGCCGTGTGGATATCCATGAATGACAAGCTTTTCGCAGACGCGCAGAGAGACTGGGTTGACACGACCGGCAGAGGAAAAGATGAAATTCATCTTCAAGGAAAAACAAAGCTACAAAACAAAATAGACTTCGGAAGCGGAATTCTGTTCACCACATATCCAACACTCAGAACGGAGAAAGGGCAGCTCAGCCGAATAAATCAGATCGTCGAATGGCTCGGAAAGGATTTTGACGGGGTCATAGCGTTTGACGAGGCGCATAATATGGGCAACCTTCTCGGTTCAAGCGGCAAGTTCGGCAGAACGAAAGGCTCGGCAATGGCGGCGGCAGCCGTTAAACTGCAATCCCTGCTTCCAAAAGCAAGGGTGGTATACGTTTCCGCGACAGCGGCAACGGACGTTCAGGGGCTTGCATTTGCATCGCGGCTTGGGCTGTGGGGGCGCGGCACGGCGTTTACCGACGTCAACGATTTCGTGTCGAAGATACAGTCCGCCGGGCTTGCGGCGATGGAGCTTGTCGTGCGTGATATGAAAGCGATGGGCGTTTATGTTTCGCGCAGCATCAGCTACAACGGCGTTAGCTATGACACGGTGCAGCATGACCTTGACCCGATGCAGACCGAGATATATAACACCATGAGCCGCGCATGGCAGAAGACAATGGGCAGCGTGGAGGAATCCCTCAAGTCCACCGGTGGGGTACACAACAGCAACGCGAAGCAGCTTGCCATAGGCCAGTATTACAGCGCCATGCAGCGCTTTTACAATCAGGTTCTTACCTCCATGTCTATGCCAAGCGTTATAGCCGACATGAAAAAGGAGCTTGCGGCCGGAAGATCATGCGTACTCCAGATAGTAAACACGAACCAAGCCGAAGCCGACCGCCAGATAGCGAGCATAAAGGCGGACGGCGGAAGCCTTGACGACATGGATTTAACGCCGCGTGGGACGCTTATAGGGTATCTTGAAAACTGCTACCCCGTTATCCAATACGAGGAATACACGGACGAAAACGGTGCTGTAAGGTCGCGCCCGGTAACTGACAGCAAGGGGGAGCCGGTAATTGACAGAGCCGCGGTGAGAAAGCGCGACGCGCTTATCAAAGAGGTCGAGCAGATGGCCATCCCGGACGGTCCGCTTGAAATGTTGTTTAATGCGTTCGGCACTGATCAGGTAGCCGAGATAACCGGCAGAACACGCCGTGTTGTGCCGCGCAAGCAGCCGGACGGCAGCGTAAAGAGAGTAGAGGAGAGCCGGAGCAAGGCGCACACCGCGGCGGATGTGCAGGCGTTCCAAGACGGAGACAAACGCATACTTGTGTTCTCAGACGCAGGCGGCACCGGCAAGAGCTATCACGCGTCCAGAACTGCGAAAAACCAGCAGCAGCGCGTACACTATGTATTGCAGCCCGGCTGGGTAGCGTCAAAAGCTGTGCAGGGCTTCGGCCGGACACACCGCAGCAATCAGAGCAGCGCACCTATCTATAAGCTCGTAACCACAAACATCAAGGGGCAGAAGCGCTTTACATCGACGATTGCCCGCAGGCTCGACCAGCTCGGCGCGCTTACCAAAGGGCAGCGAGACACCGGCAGCGGTATGTTCGGCGCAAAGGATAACCTTGAAACCGACCTCGCGCGGGACAGCCTGAGAGAGTTTTACCGCCGACTTGGCAGAAACCAAATCGACGGCATTGACGGCATGGATGCCTTGCAGCGGCTTGGACTCAAGAACAAGTTTACGGATGAGTTTGGCGCGTTCAAACTTGACGACTCAACGTCACGAGATATAAGCACGTTCCTTAACCGCATACTTGCGCTTGAAGTTGACGAGCAGAACACGCTGTTCGATGCGTTTATCAACATCTACGAGACGGAAATGGAAGCCGCGATTCAGGCCGGCACGCTCGACACCGGCATGGAGAACGTCAAGGCCGATAAAATCGAGATTGTTGACGACAAGATTATCAAGGAGCAGGAGACCACCGGAGCGGCGACGCACTACATTCAGGCAAAGACTTATACCAAGCCCAAGATCATTTCCACGGTTGCGGCGGCTGAGAATCTGCGCAGCGGCTTCATGGGGATATACAAGACAAAAAACGGAGATATCCGCGCAGTGTACCGCATTGCGGACAAGACCACGGAATGGGGCGAGGTACAAAAGCAATACAAACTGCAATCTCCGAACGCCGCTAAATCTTCCATATGGAAGGAGAGCAGCTTTGAAAAGAACGCGGAGTTGCTGCCAAAGGGCGAATGGCAGACCGAATGGGACAAGGAGATAAAAAAAGTCCCCGAATATAACGAGGACACAAAACACATGCTCACCGGCACTCTGCTTCCAATATGGTATGCGCTCCCCGAAGATGGCAACACGAAGGTGCAGCGGCTCGTTGCAGACGATGGCTCCACGTATCTCGGCAGGGTCATAAGCCCGGACAAGATCGACGATGTTCTCAAGCGCTTCAATCTCAACCGGACGAAGGAGAGCTATACGGCGGAAAAGGTGATTGACTCGGCAATAAAGCGAGGAACGCGCTTTGACCTGACATATTACAGGGCGCAGCTGCTCAGAAGCCGCGTCAGTGGAGAATGGAGACTTGAATACAGGCAGCCGCAGAACGCATGGTATGTCGCACGGCAGTTCCCGGAGCTTATCCACGAGAAAATAAACTATCAAGACCGCTATTTCGTGCCTCTCAACGAGCAGGGGCGGGCGGTGCTTGACAAAATTCTTGAAGAAAACCCGGTAACAAATACGAGCGAGGACAATGACAGCGGCTCAGACGGCTATGTGCAGTATTCAAAGCGCGGCAAGAACGATTCGGCGGTTGATTCATATGACCCGGAAACGGCCAACGTGAAAGAGCAGATCGCGAACAGCAGTGCCGAGCTGAACAAGATGACCGTCGCGGCGACCGTTAACGCGCCTGTAAACTTCACGAGCAAAGAAGCGGCAAGTAAATGGGCTATCGCTATGCTTGAGCACACGGGATTTCAGGTTGACCGGAAGAACTTCGGGAAAATCTTTTTCTCTCAAAAGGATATCAAAACAAGCGTTAGGTATGCTGACACGGCGGCAGAGAAAGCCGCTTTCGCGGCTCTGCCGGCTGTCCTGAAAAAAGGCATAGAAATAGGCAGACACAGCAACCACAAAGCGAGAGGCAAGGAAACGGTTACCTTCGCGGCGCCGGTTATCCTAAACGGTGTACGCGGCAACATGGGAGTAGTCGTTAATCTCAGGGGCAATCACTACTATGCGCACAGAATCGTGCTTCCGGATGGCGGTATATTTGTTCTGTCAGAAAACGAAAATGATGCAGCACGAGAATTGCCCCGGGGAGTGACCATTTCTGGCTCTCTTGCCGACGCCACAAGTACTGCATCTACAAACAGTATAGCATCCGACTTGGATTTTGGCAAGGAAAATTTTACAGCAGAGGTCGACACGGAGCACTCCACCCGTGCACCGGCGCTTTCTGACCGCGAGGTGCTGCAATATGCGGCTGAAAACATAGACGCAAGCACCCTCACACCGGCGCAGGCTGACGCGCTGAGAATATTCAAGGAGCGCGTTGACAGGCTGCAAGAGCTTCAGGAGCAGCGGCAGGAGCTTGGGCGTGAGTACCGCGAGCAGCAATTCAAGCGACCGGTAGACCGCAACGCGGCGACGGCAACGAAAAACAGGATGGGAGTACTCGACGGCAAAATCCGGGCGCTCGAAAACAGCGTTGTTTCGCTTGAGGACAAAGATGTATTGCGTCAGGTGCTGAAAGAAGCGCGGCGTTTTGTTGAAAAACGCGAGCGGACGCTGGGCGCACTGAGGCTGAAAGAATACCGCGAAGCGCGCAACGAAAGCGCAAGCCAGAAAAAGTACAGAACAAGAGTGCTCAAGGAGGCAGAAACGCTGCGGGACATGCTCATGAATCCAAGCAACAAAAACGTGCTGAAGCGCGTACCCGGAGCGATACAGAAAACGGTAGCGGACTTTATAGGCGCGATAGACTTCACCAGCAAACAGGCCTTGCGCGGCGGAGCGGCGACGCAGGCCGACCAGCGCATTATGTCACAGATGCGGGCAATGCGGGACGCAATCAAGGATAACATTGACCTTCAAGGCGAATACTCAGGGTACGCCGATTTGCCGCCTGACTTTATGGATAGCTTCCAGAAGCAGATAGACCGGATGCAGGAGTTAGTAAACGAGAGCAGCGGAGAGTATGTTATAAACAAGATGTCTGCCGCTGAACTGAGAGAGCTTGCGCACACGCTCAGAGACATACGGCGATACGTCCAGGACATGAACCGCTTCCACGAAAACGCCATGTTCCAGCACGCTTACGATGCGGGTGAGGATACGATAGCCGACTTGGAGGCAAAGGGCAAGGCGCGGAGACTGCGCAACAACGAGATATATAACGGGCTTGCGTGGAAGTATATGCGCCCCGTTTACGGACTTGAACGTCTCGGAAGGGGCGGAAAGTCAATAAGCGACGAGTTCAGAAAAGGGCAGGCGAAGCAGGCTTTCCTCGCAAAGCAGGTTATAGACTTCTCCGAAAAAGCTTATACCGCTAAGGAGGCGCAGGCGTGGAGCAAAGAGGTTAAAGCCGTACAGATAGGCGACTCGACCGTGCACATGACGGCAGCGCAGGCGATGAGCTTTTATTGCCTTATGCGCAGGCCGCAGGCGAGAACTCATATCTTTGGGGACGGCATCCGAGTTGCCAACTTCGAAAATGGGAAGATGGTTTACCGCGACGAGGGGCACCGGCTGACGGTTGGAGAGGCAAACGCAATTATAAACAGCCTCAGCGAGCGTCAGAAGGCCGTCGCAGACAAGCTGCAGAAGTTCATGTCCGAAGAGTGCGCCGAGTGGGGCAACTACGTCAGTCTTGCGCGCTTTGGGACAAAGCTCTTCGGCGAAGAAAACTATTTCCCGATAAACTCCGACGGGCGTTATTTGCAGGCCACGGCAGACGAAAGTCCAAGCAACGCAAGCCTTTATGCGCTGCTGAACATGGGCTTTACCAAAGAGCTGAACGAAAAGGCAAGGAACCGCATAGTGCTGTATGACATCTTCGACGTGTTTGCAAACCACGCAGCGAGTATGACGCAGTACAGCAGCTTCGCTCTGCCGGTTCTCGATGCGCTTAAATGGTTCAACTACAAAAATGATGAAACATCGGTTCGTGACAAGATGGCGGCGGCTTACGGTGCGCCGACTGAGAGCAAGCCGGGAAGCGGGTCGAAGAGCTATGCCGAAAGCTTTGTGCTGAATTTGCTCAAACAGTATAACGGCACAGCGGCGCGCGGAGACGCATTTGACGCACGGGGAATAAAGGGATTGCACCTGTTTAACCGTGCACAGGTTGCTTTTAACGTGCGAGTTATCATACAACAGCCGATGGCCATTACGCGCGCGGCGCAGATCATCTCACCCACGAAGCTTGCGAAAGGACTATCCGTGTCAGCGACGCAGATGAAAACCCTTGCGGCGGAGATGGAGGCGCACAGCGGAATAGCGGCGTGGAAAGGACTCGGTTTTTATGACACGAACATCTCGCGCGGCCTTACGGCACTGATAAAGCACGATCAGAGCTTCGCCGACAAAGTTACGGAAGCGGGCATGACGGGCGCGGAACAGGCAGACCGCTTTACGTGGGCGGCCATGTGGTATGCCTGCAAGGACAGTGTAAGAAGAAGCGACTACAAGACCGAGGGCGAGTATTTCGACGCGGTGACGGAACTTTTCGAGGACGTCATATACAAAACTCAGGTTGTCGACAGCGTACTTACAAAGGCGGAATTTCTGAGAGCGCAGGGATTCTTCCCGCGTATGATGGGTTCCTTCATGTCGGAGCCAAGCGCGACGGTATCCATGCTTATGGACACGTACATGCAGTACACCGACGCGCTTCAAAGCGGCATGAGCAAAGGGGCAGCGTGGCAGAAGTACGGAGATACCATACGCAGGACTATAACAGTATACGCTGTCGGGCAGGTGCTCATATCTGCGGTTCAGGCCGTGGCGGATGCATGGCGCGACGACGATGACTACCAGACATTCTGGGAGAAGTATCTCGAAGCACTCAAGGGAAACCTCGTTGATAATCTGCTCCCGTTCGGCAATATCCCGTATGTTTCAGAACTGTATGACCTCGCAAAGAACCTTTTATCAAAGTTTGGCGTGGACACATACGGCAATAGCATTTCAAACGGATGGATGCAGTATGCGCAGTACCTTATAAAAGCGGCAGAAATCTTTGCGGACAAGAGCCGCGGCAACGATACGCGGTACACCACATGGGGCGGCATATACAACCTGCTGCGCGCCGTGGCCGGCATGACCGGGTTGCCTTTGGCTACAGCCACACGCGAGGTCATCGACGTGTGGAACAACACCATAGGTGCGGCAAACCCCGGCAGAAAGATAAAGACCTATGACTCCGGCGCAAAGGCGAGCATTAAGTACGCATATCAGGACGGTTATCTGAGCTTCGACGAGGCGGTTGAAAAGCTCCGCGAGAAGGGCGTGGAAACCGACAAAAACAAGGCGTACTTAATGGTCAAGAGCTGGGATACGGGCGGAAAGTACAGCGAATTGACGGCTGCGGCTGCATCCGGCGACCGGGCAGCGTTCAGAGCGGCGCTGCAGGAACTCGTAGAACACGGCGTTGCGGAGAAAGACGCTTACAATGCGGTGAGGAAGGATATCAAGGAACGGTATCTGGACGGAGACATCACCGAAGTGCAGGCAATAAGCGCGCTTACTGCGTTCGGTGACAAAGACCGCGACGAAGCGCAAGGCTATGTTCAGGGCTGGCAGTTCAGCCGGGATTACCCGCAGTATGACTGGACGGATGCTGAGATAACAACATACAGCACAGACATAAAGCGCACGGGGATAAGCCCGGATGTATTCGACAGGTATCTCACAGAACTTGATAACTGCAAGGGAACCGACGATGACGGCGACGGCAAGACCGACAGCGGCAGCGTCAGGGCGCAGGCGATTGTTATGATAGATGCACTTCCGATAAGCGCGGCGCAGAAAGACGCGCTGTATCTTCTCAACTGGAAGGAAAGCACTCTGAGCAAGACGCCGTGGCACAGCTAAACACAAGATTGGGAGGGGGGATTTATTCCCCCTCCTTTTTATTGATAATATATAGCGCAGGGGTGATAACCATGATAATAGGGCATGTGCGCGGGCAGGAACTAAAACTTGACCGCACGACCATTGCCGCGGACAGCATCAAATATCTTGAGGCGGAGTTTCACTTCGCGGGGCGCGACTGGGACGGCTACGTCAAGACAGCGTACTTTATCAACGGCGCGAGCAAATTCGCGCTGGTGCTCGCTGACGACCGCATAACGGCGGACATGGGGCTGAACCTTACCGCCGGGGAATGGGAGGTCAAGCTCAGCGGCGTGAAGGGAGACTCGCGGATAACCACGACCACAGAGCACATATATGTGCGCGAGTTCGGCAGCACTGAGGGGACGCTCCCGGACGTTACGCCGACGCAGGCGGAGCAGTTGCTTGCCAAAATCGGCGACATGTCGGCGCTTGAGAGCGGCAAGTATTATTCGCAGGGCGGCGTGAAGTATCTTTGCACACGCGACACAGGCATAGCGGTATATCAGCCGCTGGCCGATTTGGTCGGCGTGTATGTTGAGGAGGTAACAGAATGACAAAGACAAACACCGGGCTCGTCGAGTACGCGCTGGCACAGTTGGGCAAGCCCTACTGGTGGGGCACCTTCGGGCAGATAGCATCGGCGGGGCTGTTGGTACAGAAGCGGACGCAGTACCCAGACAGGTATAACACGTATGGTGACGAGTGCAAGAAGCAGTTCGGCCAGAAGGTGCACGACTGCGTGGGGCTTATAAAGGGCTATCTTTGGTGCGACACTCCGGACAGCGAGCCTATATACAAAGCATCGCAGGACGTTGCGGTGAGCGGGCTATTCATGGTCTGCCCAGAAAACGGCAGCATCGACACCATGCCTGATACACCGGGCGTGTGCGTGTTTATGCGGGACATGTCCCACGTCGGCGTATACATCGGCGGCGGCTACGTCGTAGAGGCAACCGGCCACGCGCGTGGCGTCGTGAAAACCAAGCTTGCGGGGCGCGGCTGGGGGCTGTGGGGTAAGCCCCGCTGGATAAGCTACGAGGCTGCTGCCACTCCAGCACAGCCCGCACAGACCGCCTCACAGGCGACCGCCTCGGCGCTGACCGTCACCGGTCTGCCGCTGCTGCGCTACGGTGACAAGGGAGAGTTCGTCCGCTCGGCGCAGCTGCTCCTCATTGGGCGCGGCTACTCCTGCGGCAGGTACGGCACGGACGGTGAGATAGGGCAGGACACCTATAACGCGGTCATCGCGTTCCAGCGGGCGCGCAGTTTGCAGCAGGACGGCATAATCGGCGCTCAGACTTGGGCGCGGCTGATAGGAGGTTAAGGCATGGCGTTTACTCTGGAAGACTTGGCCGTAAAATACGCGGAAATGGAAGCGCGGGGCAAGTCCAACACACACAGGCTCGACACACTTGAGAAAAATCAAAAGGCGCTTAACGAGCTGACCACGTCCGTCAAGGTGCTCGCCACTGAGCAGGGCACCATGAAGACGGACATAGGCGAGATCAAAACCGGTCTCAAAACGCTTACGGACAAACCCGCCAAGCGCTGGGAGGCCATCGTAGATAAGACGATATGGCTGGTGGCCGGTGCGCTGATTGCGTTTGTACTGGCACAGGTCGGGATTTGAGAGGAGGTGAAAATATGGACTTTGGTATCGCATCCGTAGCAGCCATAACCGTGATCTGCTATCTGGTGGGGCAGGCCGTCAAGGCATCCGGCCTTGACAACAAGTGGATTCCCATCATCTGCGGCATCGTCGGCGGCATCCTCGGCGTTCTCGCCATGCTCTTCATGGCAGATTTCCCGGCGCAGGACTACATAACCGCAGTTGCAGTCGGCATTGTATCCGGCTTCGCGGCGACCGGCGTCAACGAGGCAGTCAAGCAGCTCAAGCAGTAATTAGAATCAAAGCGCCGTCCATATGGGCGGCGCAAATCAAAACCTTGTAAACCGACGACGGAGAACACATGAAAGAATCCGTTAAACAATTCTGCTCGCTCAATGGCCTCGGCGAGGTAACCGCCGAGATGCTTTATGACGCATACATAGGGAGTGAGGCCAATGACGACAGCAGAGATAAAAAGCAGCCTGACGACGCCGGGGGCGAAGTGCAAGCTGCAATTCCCGCGGGAACTGCGGGAACAGTTTGAACGCGATTGCGGTTTTACCGACGAGGAGCTAGAGATATTCCGGATGCGAGCGCAGGGCATGAGCATCATACAAATCTCGTTTGCGCTTGGCCGCACGGAGTATTACAGCACCGAGAAGGTGGAGCGCCGCATACGCAGCATAAAGGACAAGATAGCAGCCGCGATTGAGGGATAATTGCGGGATAATTGAGGGCAAACCGACGGGTTTGCCCTCTTTTTTTATGCGATGATATAGGCAGAAGAAAGAAGGAGGCACGGTATGTATAACTCAAACTACCCGTTTAACAATCAGGGCACGGCAGGCTACAACCGCGCCACGCTGCTGTTTGTGCCGACGTTCGCGGATATAGAACGAGTGCCGGTAATGCCCGGAGAGAAGCTCTGGGTGATGGCAATGGACGAAGCAATTATGGCTTGCCGCACGGGCGGCAACATGGGCGTTGAGACGACGTATTGCCGCATGGAGGAGTACATCCCGCCGTCTCCACCGAAGCCCGAAGACTACGTAACAAAAGCCGACCTCGAAGCAATGTTCGAGCGGTTTATGAAGCAGGGAGGGACGCAGAATGAGTAACCCATTCTTCAAGCAGGGGGCGGCGGCACCCAGAAACCCGATGCAGATGGTGAGCGAGTTCCGCAAATTCGCGGCGAATATGACGCCGGAAAAGGCGGAGCAGGAAATAAACCAGCTCCTCTCGTCGGGCAAGATGAGCAAACAGCAGTTTGAAGAACTGAAACAACAGGCTAAGAGCTTCATGCAGTTCTTACAATAAGCCGGGTCGACACGGTTTATATAAAAAATTAAGAAAGGAGTACACCAGTGGAAAATTTTAGCCTTTCCGACATCGCGGCCGCGACTCGCGGCGCAGACAACGAGAACGGCTGGGGTTCCGGTTGGTTCCTCATTGTCGTGCTCTTCCTCTTCATGTTCGGCTTTGGCGGCAACGGTTGGAACCGCCAGGGCGAGTTCGGCCAGTACGCGACCGCGGCATCTCAGCAGGAGATACTGCTCGGCCAGCAGTTCGGCCAACTCAACGACAGGATCACCAACATCGGCAACGGCATCTGCAACCTCGGCTACGAGATGCAGGGCAGCATCGGCCAGCTCGGCAAAGAGATGGCACTCGCCCAGAACGCGACCAACATGGCCATCATGCAGACCGGCAACTCCATCGAGCGCCAGCTCTGCGGCATGAACGCGAACATCGACGCGAAGTTCGCGGCGATGGAAAAGTCGCAGCTTGAGCAGCGTATATCCGAACAGGCCGCGCGCATTGCCAGCCTTGAAATGGATAACCGCATGTATGGCGTAGTCCGCTACCCCAACGGCTACACTTACAGCGCCGGTGCGTCCCCGTTCTGCGGCTGCAACAACGGCTGCTGCGCATAACCCCTAATCGTTAACCGCTTTAACAGCGTTAAGCCCCGGACGGCAAACGCTGTCCGGGGCACCTACTTTTGAAAGGAGATAAAAAATGTCCTGTAACTCTAGATTTAAGAATGCCCACTACAAGAGCGCGCAGAACGCGTACAACAACACGCCACAGACCTTTGTAGCGGCGGG